>Ga0155585_1075_pt2 | contig 17662 bp, 14 predicted proteins | sample RifCSPhighO2_12_FD_107242 | JGI IMG/M metagenome (GOLD analysis project Ga0155585, IMG submission 107242) | Gammaproteobacteria bacterium RIFCSPHIGHO2_12_FULL_43_28 | reverse complement strand
CTGGATGCCAGCTAAAAGCACGCTGGCATGACACAATTTGACGAATGTTCTCTAAAAAAGATATTTATAAACGAGGTGAGTGATGTCAGGTAGAAAAAATGATCCAAATAGAAATCCTAATCCACCTAATCTAAATGAAGAAATAAAAAAACCAAATAAAAAGAAAAAGGCTGAATTGATAAATGCTCAAAATCAGCCACAAAACAATAGTGATCCTTTTCCTTTCCTTGAGCTGCCGCTTGATTTGCTCAAGCAATCAGTGCATGTGAATAAAAAAGGCGAAGTGATTGTACTGCCTACCAGCAACATTAGTCACTATCTGACGTATAACGATATTCGAAGCCTGACCTGCGTCAGTAAAAACCCGAATTCAATTTTTAAGAATGAAAGGCAGGCAGAAAAAGAAGTTATCAAAAAATTCCTCACCCACGTTGTCCGCGGTGAAAAAGCACAAGCGGAAGAAATGATTAAGCGTGATCCACGCTTGTTATTAGAAAAAATCAAGGTAAAAGATGAAGCCGGCCGCACGATTTATGGCACAGCCTACCAAATCGCTTTAGGTGCAAAAGACGTGAGCCCATATCCGGATCAATTTGAAGAAATGGCGGAAATGATAGAGCGCTATTTGCTGCAATTACCAAACGGCGAAGAAGAAAGAAATAAGCAATACAACGAGCAATTCCCGGAAGGATTTGAAAAGCAAGAAGAAGCACGAAGAATGAGTGATTCTCTTGCGCTTAATAAAGTATTTGCCGCGATTAAAAAGGATAAAACAACTGATCTTGCAGAAGCCAATAAGGCGGTAGCGGAATTTCAAAACTATCTCGAAAATCAGGTAAAAGGTGTCATCACCACAGGTTATCATTTTAATGAAGCGCTCTTTCAAGAGGCGCTGAAATTATATGATGAACACTACAACGATTTCGGTGGATATTACGGTGACAAGAATAGATTATCGGCCATCAAGTTAATAGGTTTTATTGAACGCTTTTTCCCCGTGAACTTGGCACAAGCGGCGCGCGATCTTTTTCGCAAAGTGGTAGATGAAAAGAAAGCGTTGTCGCGCAGCAAATTGCTGGATGATAAAAAGACTTCATTTTTTGATTCTAATCTTGTTGCGACTCATTATGTTTATAGTTATGAGGTTCATACCTATGTGCCATTTTTGGCTGGTGTGCATCGGTGCGTCGCCGAGGCCTTGGCTTTTCATAACGTTGTGTCAAGCAAAAACAACAACCTTATCAAGCTGCAAAGTATCGTTACTAAAAGAGAACCAAGGAAAGATCCATCAATTTGTCTGATTCAGTAAGATGTTTCTCTGTACACGACAAAATTTAAAATTGCCCGTTCATGCTTCGAGACGGCGCAAAAAGCGCGCTCGTGCATCCTGAGCTTGTCGAAGGACTCAGCACGAACGGGTTCTAAATCTGCCCATTAACTGGCCGTTCGCCCTGAGGAGGCGCGCTTTTTGCGCCGTCTCGAAGGGTGAATGGCTAGTATGTATTTTTTGTCATGTACAGAGAAGATGTTTACGGAGCAGCCTTGCCGCGTAATCAGCATGGCTTTTCTCCCAGCAGTTGTCAATGAACCATCGCAAGATGTCGCTATAATGCCAAACGGTTGTTGTTAATGCCCACCACGAGCAAAAGCGAGATAAATCTTTGCCTGAAAATGCTATCGTAAACAAGATAGCGTGATAAGAATCATATCTGCTAGGAAGGCAACAAAGAAAGAATCATCTCAATAAGTTGATAACTTAACGTAAGTGTTCGGGCAATTTTAAATTTTGTCGTGTAGAGAGACGTAATATTTAATTTAGAGAGTGCATCATCCAGGAGAACATTCATCAAACTGTGTCATGCCAGCGTGTTTTTAGCTGGCATGACACGGTCCCATAAACCCTCTCTCATCCAGCGGTTTTAATAAATCCCGCTATAGAATGCTGACCTAGCTGGTTTAAATATTTGTCTGCATCAAGTGCCGCCATGCAACCAAGGCCGGCGGCGGTAATCGCCTGGCGATAGACCGGATCTGACACATCGCCGGCGGCAAAGACCCCTGGGATAGTGGTGGCGGTTACCCCTGGGCCCGTGCCGCTTTTGATTTTCAAGTAACCCGTTTCATCCATATCAAGTTGTCCGGCAAAGACGCCTGTATTGGGCTGATGGCCAATCGCGATAAAGACACCGGTTGCATCCAAGAGGCTGGTTTCGCCCGTTTTGCTATTTTTGAGGCGCACGCCGGTTACCCCTTCTGCATCACCCACAATTTCATCGATGATGCTATCCCACAGGATAGCTATTTTGCCGGTGGATTCTACTTTTTCCATGAGATGTTGCGTTAGCATTTTCTCGGCCCTTAATTCATCACGGCGATGAATGAGGGTCACATGGCTTGCGATATTGGCGAGATAAAGCGTTTCTTCAACCGCGGTATTGCCTCCGCCAACGACAACGACTTTTTGGTTCCGATAAAAAAAGCCATCACAGGTCGCGCACGCAGACACGCCTTTCCCTTTGAATTTTTCTTCAGACGGCAATCCTAAATATTTGGCACTTGCGCCGGTGGCGATGATCAGCGCATCACAGGTGTAAGTGGTTTGGCCTTTTAAGACAAAGGGTTTTTGCGATAAGTCTGCTTCGGTGATTTCGTCAAAGACGACTTTCGTCTTGAAGCGCTCCGCTTGTTCTTTCATGGTTTCCATGAGTTCTGGCCCTTGTAAACCTTCTTTGCCACCGGGCCAGTTATCAACGTCGGTGGTAAGTGATAATTGTCCCCCTGGCGTTAAACCACTAATGACCACGGGGTTTAAATTGGCACGTGCCGTATAGACAGCGGCTGTCCAGCCAGCGGGGCCGGATCCTAAAATAATTAATCGGTGATGTTCTTTAGTTGTCATGATTTGCTCTATTTCTCATTATAGTGAAGGTGTTATATTCTATATTCTACGATAGGGGTAAATATAGCGTGATGCTGGAGGAGAAGGAAGGGAGGTAAGGTGAAAAATCGATTCATGGATAGAAAACGTAAGCCACTTTCAGAGCAAATGCGTCATCGCGTGCACGAGGTTTTTTTTCTCATCACAGCAGCTTTCGCCGTGTTTTTATTTATTTCGCTACTCAGTTATCATGCAAGCGATCCAGGTTGGTCAACGACGGGCCTTGGGACCGAAGTCGCCAATTGGGGCGGGCGCGTTGGTGCGTGGTTTTCTGATATTTTGCTCTCACTTTTTGGGATCGTTGCTTATCTTTTTCCGTTGCTGATTATTCTGTCGAGCTGGGTGGGTATCAAGGAAGAGCGTGCAGCTACGCAGAAAAAATCGCATGAATTTTCCCTTAAGTTCCTTGGGTTCTTTTTTTTGATGGCGAGTACTTGTGCGCTGGTTAGTTTTTATATTCATCCGCACGCGCTGCTGCCGACGAATGCAGGTGGCATTTTAGGCGATCTGCTGGGACATAGTCTCACACGCTTATTTAATCAAACCGGTAGTACCCTGGTGCTTGTCACGTTTTTTCTTTGCGGTATTACCTTTATGACGGGATTTTCCTGGCTCACGCTGGCTGAAAAACTGGGCGAGATAACGCAAAAAACTGCTCAATACCTCTATCAGTTTTGCAAACAAAGCATTGCTAAATTAAAACGACCCAAACCAGAAACAGAAGCCGCAAAGCTAAAGCAGAGAGAGCACAGCGAACAAATGGAATTGACCTTAGCTGAGCGGCCATTACCGCCCGCCCCTAAACCTGTCTTGATTGTGCGTAAAGAGCCGCGTGAAAAAAAGAAATTTGAAGTTGACCCAAGTATCAAACTCGAGCCCGGTACCTTGCCGCCGTTTTCGTTATTAAATCCCCCTTCACCGAATGCAGATAAAGCCTTTAATCAAATCACCTTTGAAGAATTATCAACACTCGTCGAGCAGCGCTTAGCGGATTTTGGCGTCGAAGTAAAAGTGACAGCGGTTCACCCAGGCCCTGTGATTACCCGATTTGAACTGGAACTTGCACCCGGCATTAAAGTCAGCAAAATTACAGGGCTTGCTAAAGATATTGCCCGTTCATTATCGGCCGTGAGTGTGCGTATTGTTGAAGTCATTCCCGGGAAATCTGTCATTGGTCTTGAAATTCCCAATGAAAATCGGGAAGTGGTTTCTTTGCGTGATGTGTTTGAATCACAACGCTACGCACAATCACGCTCACCGCTTAGTCTTGTGCTCGGTAAAGATATATCAGGCAATCCCGTTGTCGTTGATTTAACAAAAATGCCGCATTTACTTGTTGCGGGCACGACCGGTTCTGGTAAATCTGTGAGCTTAAATGCAATGCTCTTGAGTATTTTATTTAAATCAACCCCCGAGCAAGTTCGTCTTATTTTGATTGATCCCAAAATGCTTGAACTCTCGGTTTACGATGGTATTCCGCATCTTTTAACGCCCGTCATTACCGACATGAAAGATGCATCCAATGCTCTACGCTGGTGTGTGGCTGAAATGGATAGACGTTATCGTTTGATGGCTTCTTTAGGGGTGAGAAGTTTAACGAATTACAATCAAAAAGTATCAGAAGCGATCAAGCTTGGCCAACCGATTCCCATGCCAGCACCACTCGTGGTGGATGAAGCCTCTGCAAAAGCGCATCTTGAACCGCTACCATTAATTGTCGTGATTGCCGATGAATTGGCAGACATGATGATGGTAGTCGGTAAAAAAGTAGAAGAATTAATTGCGCGTATTGCACAAAAAGCGCGTGCGGCAGGCATTCATTTAATTCTCGCTACCCAACGGCCTTCAGTGGATGTAATTACAGGGTTAATTAAGGCGAATATTCCAACACGGGTGGCGTTTCAAGTATCCTCCCGTATCGATTCGCGTACTATCCTTGATCAACAGGGCGCGGAACAATTACTTGGACACGGTGATATGCTGTATTTGCCGCCAGGCGCCGGGGTGCCGGTGCGTATACACGGTGCGTATGTGGCAGATGAAGAAGTGCATCGCGCAGTGGCCGCCTGGCGCTCAGTAGGGCAGCCCACGTACCTTGAAGAAGTCACTGATGAGGCGGCAGGGTCTAACGGGGCCGCAGGTGAGGGTGCTGGCACAGGTGAGCAAGATCCGCTCTATGACGATGCCGTGCGCATTGTGACGGAGAGTCGTAAGGCTTCAATCTCCTTGGTGCAGCGGCGCTTAAGAATCGGGTATAATCGCGCAGCGCGCATGATGGAAGAAATGGAACTCGCGGGGTTAGTGAGTTCGATGGACCATAGCGGTACACGTGAAGTGTTGGCGGCCGCACCACCTTGCGATTGATGAGGAACCAAGCATGTTTAAAAAAGCATTTTCAACTTATGTTGTGGCAATATTTGCTGTTTTGTTCGTTAACACCGTGCAGGCAACGCCCGCAGCGGATGATTTGGCTAAGCGTTTAAATGCAGTCAGCAGTATGCAAGCGCAATTCGTTCAAACGGTGAAGGATAATCGCGGTAAGTTAATACAGCGGTCCTCCGGACAGATGGCGATTCTGCGTCCGGGTAAATTTCGCTGGGACATGAAAAAGCCAGTACCGCAATTAATTATCGCCAATAATGAGCGCTTATATATTTACGATCCTGACCTTTTACAAGTCACGATCCGGCCGTTTAAAGCAACGGAAGGCGAAGCACCCGCCTTGTTGTTAAGCCGTCATATGACTGATTTAGATAAAGACTTTACCATTAAAATATTGCCTGCCGCCGCGGGACTGAGTTGGTATGAACTGCTGTCCAAACAAAAGGACGGTACGTTTGCCAATATTCAAATTGGATTTAAAAATAATGAAATTCGTGAAATGCACCTTGAAGATAGTTTGGGACAAAAGACGCATATTCAATTTCAGCGCGTTAAAACAAATATTAATTTGCCGGCATCATTATTTGTGTATCAGCGATCGGCAGGTGTGGATGTGATCGATGAAACAAGAAAGCGATAAGCGCAACACGGCGGCTTATCAGCCGCTCGCAACACGCATGCGACCACAGTCGCTGCAAGAATATAGCGGCCAAGCACATCTCTTAGCGGAAGGCAAGCCTCTACGGCGCGCTATCTTGCAGGGCGTGTTGCACTCCATGATTTTATGGGGGCCGCCAGGTACCGGTAAAACAACGCTTGCAGAGCTCATGGCTGCGAAAGCAAATGCGCATTTCGAGCGATTATCCGCGATATCATCAGGTGTTAAAGATATTCGTCGCTTGGTCGATGAAGCAAAAGCCATGCGAGCAAATGAAAATCGTGCCACGATTTTATTTGTAGATGAAGTCCATCGATTCAATAAGGCGCAGCAAGATGTGTTTTTGCCGTTTGTGGAAGATGGTACGTTTATTTTAATTGGTGCTACCACTGAAAATCCCTCATTTGAATTAAATAGCGCCTTATTATCGCGTGCGCGTGTTTATGTATTAAAGCGTTTGGATGAAGCGGTGTTGTTAGAAATTATTGAAGCAGCATTGAGTAATAAAGAACGTGGATTGGGTCAGCTTGCGATTGAGTTTCCGCTTCCACTTCGAAGAATCTTAGTTACCGCTGCTGATGGTGATGCGCGACAAGCTTTAAACTTACTTGAGATTGTTGCTGATATGGCGCAAGCGAAAGAAGATAAATTGCTTGTCACCGAAGCACTATTAGCAGAAGTATTGCAAGTGAGCTTGCGCCGCTTTGATAAAAATGGCGAAGCATTTTACGATCAAATTTCAGCATTGCATAAAGCAGTAAGAGGATCATCACCAGATGCCGCCTTGTATTGGTTATGCCGAATGTTTGATGGTGGTTGTGATCCGCGTTACCTTGCGCGCCGCGTTATTCGAATGGCGTGCGAAGACATTGGACTTGCTGATCCGCGTGCATTGCAGCTTGCTTTAAATGCAGCCGATGTCTATGAGCGTTTAGGGTCACCCGAAGGTGAGTTGGCGATTGCAGAAGCGGTTATTTATCTTGCGACAACGAGTAAAAGTAATGCGGTCTATACGGCTTTCGGTGCTGCGATGCGAGCAGCGCAGCAATCAGGTTCATTGGAAGTACCGCTTCATTTGCGTAATGCACCAACCAAACTGATGAAAGAATTAGGTTATGCTAAACATTATCGCTACGCGCATGATGAAGTGAATGCGTACGCGGCAGGTGAAAATTATTTTCCAGAAAAATTAAAAGATCACGCTTATTATCAACCCACCGCGCGCGGACTTGAGACAAAAATCGCCGAGCGCTTGAATTATTTACGTGAGTTGGATAAGAAGGCGGGAAGTGCCTAACCTCTAGTACTAGATTCCCTCATCACCTCAATCACACACGGTAATTGCTTAATGCGTTGTAATAGCGTTTCTAAATGCGCGATATCATTAAGCTGTACGGTCGCGATAATGAAAATACGTTCCTGTTTTTTGTTATAACTCGATTGAAAGTGTAGTAGATCAACTTTTTCATTGGCTAATAGCGCAGTGATATCATTGAGAGTGCTCTTTTCATCTTGTGCAATGATTTTAATATCGGTGCTGAAGGACTTGGTTGTCTGGCTGTCCCAATTTAAATCCATTAAACGATCGGTATTGGTGAATTGATTTATATTGCGGCAATTTTCCTTGTGAATGGAGATGCCGCGGCCCTGTGTAATGTAACCAATTATCTTATCACCTGGAATAGGTTTACAACATTTTGCAAAGCGCATTAGCATGTCATTTTTATCAAGAATAGCCCCACGCCTTTCAGACGGTGCGCTTTTAATGAGGGGTATTTCAGGAGTGTTTGTTTTCTTTAGTGCATTTGGCTGTATCACATGAATGATTTGACCTATACGTATATTGCCTCGCCCAATTGATGCGAATAATGCTTCTTCATTTTTTTGCTGAAGCTGCTTTGCTAGCACGCTATATGAAATTGGTTTCGTGATTCCAAGTCGTCCTAATTCACGTTCAAGTAATTGTTTGCCTTCGGTGATATCATCCGCGAGCGCTTGCTGTTTAAACCAATGCTTGATTTTGCTGCGCGCTCTCGCTGTTTTAATATAACCGGATTCGGCACTGAGCCAATCACGACTGGGTGTGCCATGTGTTGCCGTAATAATGTCAACGCAATCACCAGTACAGAGCGCGTAGCTTAGCGGCACAATTTGCTTATTTACTTTTGCACCGCGACAGCGATTCCCTAATTCACTATGAATGTGATAAGCAAAATCTAAAGGCGTTGCACCTTGCGGTAAATCAATGATATCGCCTGCGGGAGAGACGACGTAAACCCGCTCTTGCAAAGTATGCTGAATCAGTTGCGCTTCAGGGGAGGTTGCAATTTCTTTGTGCCAATCAAATAATTGTCTGAGGTAGGTTACTTTCGTTGTCTCGTTGATGGTGGTCGTGTTTTTTTCTTTATAAGCCCAATGCGCCGCAATACCCCGCTCTGCTTCTTCATGCATGGCGAAAGTGCGAATCTGGATTTCAAAATATTTACCCTGTTCATCAATCACCGCGGTATGAATGGAGCGATAACCATTGGGTTTTGGATTTGCGATATAATCATCAAACTCTTTGATAATAGGCTGCCAAATACTATGAACGACGCTCAAAGCGGTATAACAATCCTTAATATCAGGTACGAGAATTCGTAACGCGCTCTGATCGTAAATTTCGCGATAATCTACTTGCTTGTTGCGTGCTTTTAGATAGATGCTGTAAATGTGTTTCGCGCGTCCGGTGATTTCTGCTGTCAGGTTTTCAGCTTTTAATTTCTCGTCTAAAAAGGAAATTAAATACTGAATTCGCTTTTCGCGATCGATGCGGCGTTCAGCAAGAAATTGTGCGATGGTCTTGTAGGTTTCCGGATCGATATAGCTAAACGCAATATCTTCCAATTCCCATTTGAGTTGCCCTATGCCAAGTCGATTAGCAAGCGGAGCGTAAATATCGAGAATTTCTTCGGCAAAGCGTTTTCGTTCCTCAAATGGAATAGCTTTAATCTCTCTTAATACGCAAAGTCGCTCGGCAAGTTTTAGTATCACCACACGTAAATCAGATGCCATGGCTAATAATAACTTGCGTATTTTGTCCGACTGTATTTGTTTGCGTGCTTCTTGTCCTCGTCGTAGTGTAGAAATGATAGCTGTTTGCTGAACACCCGAGACAAGTTTTGCAATCGTTTGATCCAAATGGACATGAGCCAGTGTATTTTGCTGGTTGATAGCTGGTGGAATTACGCATAAGATGGCTGCCGCCGCTGATTCTTGGTCAAGGCCCAGGTCTACTATAATTTCAGCAGCTGCAAGTCCTTGCTCAAGATGGGACTGGCCGTAAAAAGTAGTAAGCCCTTGAGATAATTTTTGTGCGATTGCACATGCTTTGCTCAGTAGAGTGATATCCGCCAGATGATACGCATTCTGCATTTTATCAAGCCATGCGTTGATATCAATGTTCCCATCGGGCAATCGATGTATTTTTGTGTTGAATTTGCTCATTACTTATCTCATTGGATGTATCTTGCAACGAAATAATAACATAGGTTGACCTCGAGTATAGTGTGTTTATTGAACAGAATACTACTTAGGCATGCTCCCTAAGATAACCTTAAGAATTAAACAGTATCGTTTTTATATGGCTCAATATTATTAAGTTTATGACGGAGGGGGTAATGATGATAAAAGTATGTGAAATTATCCAGCCGTTAATTGCGCCGATAAGTAATCTTACCGAAGAGATTGCTTGTCATAATATTCTCTTGCAGGTCGAATCGAAAATCTCACAAGCGAAAACCCTTTCCTTATTGACAGGGCAACAGTATTCAAATGATGAGGCAACTGTTTCACGCCTCAAAGTTTTTACTGATTATCTGTCTGATCGTTGGTTGAGGATAGTAAAAACCGATGCAATCTATTTTCATAATCCACGCACGAAGTCAAATCGCGCTTGTCTATTATTGGCTGACGCCATTGCAAGAATACTCAAGGTTTCGATTTATGAATTGATTATGCCGACGGTCACGGCGTATGGTCCTATCCTAACGCGAAAGCAATTTGACAACTACAATCTACATGAACTTATTTTATCGGATGAAAATATTCCGATAGAAATTGAGGCTTGTCTTAATGCCGCTGCAGAAAAGAAAACCACCAGTTTATACCATACATGTAAGCGTGCAAGTGAATCAATGCTGCAAATTCGAGTGAGCAAGGAAGGCGAGAATATGGATCCTTTGCGCCTCAATGATGAGGAGGCCAATAGAGTAATCAATCATTCATTTATTACCAGGAAGTATTACAAACTCATTGGTTATATTGAAAACCTGAATAATAATAAAAATGTGTCTACTGTATTTTCCCCCGCTCTCGCGACGAATTTGAATGAAGCGATTGCATCCTTTGTATTATCAACTCCTCAATTATTATCCGTCACAAAAGAAGCATTTACAGAAATGCTCATGCAGGTTAAAGAGCAACTACATGAAGCGCTCGGTGAAGATGAATATGAATTAAATGTCTCTTATAGAGATGCTGGCGATAAGCGTTTATTGAGCCATATTTTAACGGGCATTAAATCCTTGCACGATCTTGCGTACTTATTAAGGGAACACTTTGATGATAAGTCGCAATGGAAGGAATTTATGAGTTATTTCGACGACGATCGTTTAGAGAAACTTGTTTTGCATAATGATCTTTTGGATGCTGTTATTAAAAATAAAGCGCATTATATTCAAAAAAATGCTTCCCATAATAAGGCTGTTTTATTTTGTCTGGTTGAAGTGTATAAGCGTGCACGCGAAAAAGAGGGTGAACACACATCGACGTTAGGTGGTTTTTTTGGTGGTCATGGCAAACAAGAAAAATTATTGGCAGCGAACGTTTTGCAGAAGTTTTTTGAAAGTGATGCGCCCTTGAATGGAACGTCGCTAGAGCAATATATTAGCAAGGTCGCCAAAGAAAGGAATAAGCCGCAGTTGCATAATATTATTTTTGATTACGGCATCAAGACTAACAGTAATCTTGCAGATATTGCATTGCAAGCCGATCGCGTGAATGACCCAGCATTTTATAAGCAGGAAGAAAAGCAAGCCTCTCATTGGGGATTGCTTAATTGGAAATAATGGTTTGAATGACACCCCAAACAATGGCGGCAACACAGCCTGAAGCGGGAATGGTTAAAATCCACGCCCAGACAATATCTTTTGCAACGCCCCAGCGTACCGCGGAAAATCCATTTAATGAACCAACGCCTATGATAGCACCTGTGACGGTATGCGTGGTTGAAACGGGGATACCAAGCATGGTTGCGAGTGCGAGGGTGAAAGCACTCGCCGTATCAGAGCAAAAGCCGCTGACCGGTTTTAATTTGGTAATCCTCATCCCCATGGTTTTGACAATGCGCCAACCACCACAAAGTGTGCCTAGGGCAATGACAAAATTACAGGAGAGAACCACCCAGAATGGAATGTAAAATTGATCACCCAGCATACCAGAGGAATAGAGTAAGACGGCAATGATACCCATGGTTTTTTGTGCATCATTACTACCGTGACCCAAACTGATACAGGCGGATGATAAAAATTGAGCCTTGCGAAACCAGCCGTCAATGTGTGATGGCGTACTGTAAAAAAAGATACGCGCTGTTAACACCATTAATATCATGCCCATGAGCATGCCTAAAAGCGGTGAGATCACAATTGCTGCAACCACTTTTCCGATACCAAGCCACTTAAGAGGTTGTAAGCCTGCATGTGCAACGCTCGCACCAATTAGTCCGCCAATTAACGCATGCGAAGAGCTCGATGGTAAACCGTAATACCAAGTGAAGATATTCCAAAAGATAGCGCCCAAGAGGGCTGCAAAAATCACCGGTGTCGTGATGACGCTAGGATCGACTAAGCCGGTTCCAATGGTGGTTGCGACATGCACACCAAAAAACAAAAAGGCAATAAAGTTAAAAAAAGCCGCCCAAATCACGGCCCAGTGCGGCTTTAATACACGTGTTGAAACAATTGCCGCGATGGAATTCGCGGCATCATGGAAGCCATTTAAAAAATCAAAAAATAGCGCAAGTACTATTGAAACAATGGCAAGCGTGTAAAACGATTCCATATTATGAGTACTCGAGTACGATGCCTTTTATGATATTGGCGACATCTTGGCAGCGGTTAATGACTAATTTCGTATGAGCATAAATTTCTTTGAGTTTGAAAAAGCGTTTGAAATCTTGCTCGTCTCGAAATAATTCTTTTTCACCAGCCAATACAACACGATGTGCTCGGCTTTCAACTTGATTGATCTCATTACAATGACGAAAAATATCCGATGAATTTTTAAGCGAAGGCAGGCAGTAAATGGCTTGCTTTAAATGCCCAACTGCTTCAGCGCTTAATTTGGAGAGTTGCACCATTTCATCCGGCACGCTTTCCAACTGATAAAAAGGGAAGCGTTGCGCGATACGATTGATGAGGTCAAGCGTATCATCAATGGTACTCGTCAATTGATGAATATCATGACGGTCAAATGGCGTAATAAATGTTTTATGCAGCAGTTCAAAATTGGTGTGAGCGATCTCGTCCGCTTCTTCTTCGTGTTTTGCAATGGCATCAACGTAATATTGCTGGTTATCGAGGTTTTGCAACATCATGGAGAATTCTGTTGCGGCAAGCAACAGTTTATCCGCTGCTTGTTGGAACAGAACAAAGAACTGATCTTGACGTGGCAATAAACGTTTTAACATAGATTCAAAAGATTCCTGATTACGTTGTTTCCAATAATACAAAAGAGCAATGCCCGCGGTGAAGCTGACTGACCTCACCCCTCCCGTATTTTAAGCATGATACTTGGGAAATGCTACATCGAATTGCAATCCATGCCCATTTGATGGAGAGTTTAGCGTTATTTCAGCGTGGTGCAAGGAGGCGATTTGGCTCACGATGGCAAGCCCCAGGCCGCTACCTGGGGCTTTTGAGCCTAAAATGCGATAGAAGCGCTCAAAGACGCGTTCTCTCAACTCAAGGGGGATACCAGCACCCGTATCCGTGACTCTCAAGATGACCTGATTGTCGGTATCGACCACTGTGATATTGACAGCACCTCCTCTTGGGGTGTAGCGAATCGCATTATCGACGATATTACGGATGAGAATGCCGATGGCGGTGTCATTACCAAGGACGGTCGCGATATTGGGTGGTGGCGAAAGTTCAATTTCAATGTCTTTTTCAAGGGCATGCGGTGCGAGGAGGGCAATCATTTCAGTCGCGAGCTTGTGAAGATCAACCGGTTTCATGTCGGTCAGGGTTTCTTCTTCACCCAGCCGGCTCAAGGTCAAGAGCTGGGCGACCACGTGTGAGCTGCGATCGACGCTTTCGAGCACTTTTTGCATGGCTTTTTTGCGATCTTCTTCATTATCTGTCTTAAGCGCTACCTGTACATGGGTTTTGAGCGCCGCTAACGGGGTGCGCAGTTCGTGCGCCGCATCGGCGGCAAAACGTTTGTTGCGCTCAAAAGCGAGTTTTAAGCGGATAAATAATTGGTTGAGTTCTGCGACCAGGGGCTTAATTTCAGCGGGTATCTCTGTCAGTTGCACTGGTTCAAGAAAAGTAGAGGCCCTGCTTGAAATTTCATTCGTCACACGAATCACGGACCTTAATGCCGTGGTAATAATGAGCCACACCAAAATACCAAAGACGGGATACGTGATAAGCAAGATATTGGCATTGCTGCGGGCGATATCATCGGCAAGTTCACGGCGCAGATTGTAAAGTTCAGCAACGACAATTTTGACCTGTTCTTTTTTGTCATACGTACTATAAATGCGCCACTCTTGATTTGAAATGGTGAGATCGCTAAATCCGATGGGTGCATCTTTTAGCATGATTTTGACATCCGTTGGGGCATGCATGAGCAAACTGCCTTTATTGTCCCAAATCTGGAAGAGAAATTGCTGACCGGTAATGGGCTGCGTTTTTAAAAGGTAGTCAATAATTTCCGTACGTAACTCAGAACGGATGGTTGATTGGTGTAAAATATCAATTAGCGATGAAACCCTGACGAGCTGGCTATCCAGATAGGGTTGAATGACTTGTTCATCCAATAAATAATTACCAATGCCATTAATGGCGGCAGCGACCGTGATGCTTGCGAGCAGGCTAATTAAAAGAAAATATCTTATTGATCGAATCATTAATGATTCTCCAGCGGTTCCCGCTCGACCTTGATATTACGCGCTGGTGTCTGCTCTCGACTCATTTGGCATCTTTACTTTTTTCTACCGTATATCCAATGCCGCGCACGGTGCGAATGAAGTCCTGGCCAAAGCGTTTACGCAAGTTATGCACATGGACTTCAAGGGCATTACTGTCGACTTCCTCACCCCAGCCATAAAGTGATTGTGTGAGGTGTTCACGTGATAAGACCCGACCCGCATTTTCCAATAAAACGTGTAATAAGGCAAATTCACGTCGTGATAAATTGAGGGGTTCTTCTTTATAACTGATAGTGTGTGAGGCGGGATCAAGCGTAATATCATTATGCACCAGAAGGGGCGCTGCGCGGGAGGCGAAACGTCTTTGTAAGGCGCGCAATCTGGCGGCCAGTTCATCAAGGTCAAAGGGTTTGGTGAGATAGTCATCAGCACCGCTATCTAGGCCCTTAACGCGATCTTCGATAGACTCTCGCGCGGTCAGGATTAGTACTGGGGTGGTATCGCCGCGTTCCCGCAGGTTTTGTAAGACAGTAATGCCAGGCATCTTGGGTAGACCAAGATCAAGGACAACCAGGTCAAATTTCTCGGTGCGTAAGGCTTGGTCGGCAAGCGTGCCATCTTTTACCCAGTCAACCGCATAGCCTTCCTGGGTCAACCCTTTGCGGGTGCCTTCGCCTAGTAACTCATCATCCTCGACTAATAGTACGCGCATACTATTTTTCCCCTGATTATTAGTATAACTTTAGCTTTTTTCAAAGGGTAAGGCAAATAAGTTGAATGCGGCATGGTTAAAAGCTACTCAGTTAATATTGACTTAATCTTTGTCTGTTAATCTTGGACAGTCATTTTTAGGAGTCCTTATAATAATATAAGGATATAAATCAATTAGATACTAATCAAAATGAGAGCGCATCATGCAAAGCAAAAGACAACAAGAAACGTTGCAGATAAAAGCAAAACAGTTTAGCGAGAAGGTAAGGAACATCCTCGACGACCCAAAAGTATATGCTAAATTGTGTGAACATGTTGAGGCGATGGATAAGTCTAATAATGTAAAACAATTACATGATGAGGGGTTTCCGTTTTCATTGGTGCAATTGACGCAACCTAAAACTCAATGTACTTATTATGCATTGCTTTCACGAAAAGACAGCATTATTGGTAAAGGTCTATTTGGTTCAGCAAAGTTTTCTTATGTTTTTTCTAATGAAGCGCCGCGGCAGGGTAATCTCAGGGTCATTAAAAAGATTAAGCCCATAAAGAGAGATGATGTCAACGTGCTGCAATCCGAGGCTGCATTTACGCATAGCATATTTGGTATTTTTGGATGCGCGAATCGTTTAAATAACAAGAGAGTATCAGTGGGTTACATTGACATGCCTTTTGTAGGCGTCAATCTTGAGATATTTTTAAAAGAAAATGGCTCTATGCTGGCAACAGAAGCCCGCTTTCTTATTGTATTTAATCTAGTTAACGCGTTGGCAGACTTGCATCAAAAAGGTATCGTTCATCGTGATATAAAAATTGAGAATATAACGATCGATCCCATGACCTTTAGAGTATCCATAATCGATTATGGATTTGCTAAAGATATTAAAATGGGCCTTTCAGGTTACACATGTGGCACGCCAGCATATCTCGCGCCTGATATTGATGAAAAGATAGAAGATGAAAAAGTTGATATTTATGCTCTATCACTAGTCATTGCGCTGATTATGGGCGGTAATGTTGATCGCATCCTTATAAATAAGTTGAATATGCAAGATAAGATAAAGCAAAAATTCCCATCGATGCCCGCCCCAGAATATCATCCAGGAATTAGACAAGCGAGTTACGTGTTTGATTCGCTTTTTTCTCACTATAATCAAGCAAGCCAGGCACTAGAAACGTTAAAGCAATCATTGAGTAATATACTTAAGAAAATGTCCGCGCGACACAGCGAACGTACGCATCTTTATCAAGTTTTATTGGCCTTACATGCGGCAGAAAAAGAATATTATTCGAGCAGCACAGGAAAAGTATTAATGAGCGATGCTTTGAATTTAGCGGCGTATAATAATCAAGTTGGTGTCATAGCGTACTTACTGAAAAAAGGAGTCGATGTTAATTTTATTACGGATTCTGATTGTGCCGCATTGCATGTGGCGGCATATCGTGGTCACATTGCAGCGGTTAAATTATTATTGGCAAACGACGCTGATCCTCTGCTGCTAAATGATAAAAAGCAAACGCCGATCAGCTTGGCCAAAAGTAAGGGTCATCATAATATTATCGAATTATTGCAACAATCACAGCAGAAGCGATTACTGAGATAATTTGGTTTTTAATTCAATCGAGATGATTAATATATTTTATTGAAAATCACTATGATAATCTCATATTAAAGCGGCAATCGGTTCGCAAGCTGGTCTAATCGAGAATTACTTGAAGAACATCTCGCACAGGCGAAGGCGAACGTGGAATTATTCTAAAGGGAAGATGCAAAGATACGCCGATATCAAATGTTATTTGTGATGATGTAATAAATGCAATGGTTGAAAAAATTGCAAGACATTTGGATTAGTAATGAATGAAAGATTGTAGGGGTGCTCCGCATACAATCTTTCAATTTCCATGTGATTTACTAATTCATCGATGGTATTTGCAATGCGCCCCAATAAAATCAGTGTCACCGTCGGATTTTTTTCAAATAGACAATTCAAGACTTCGTGAATAAACGGCTGCCAGGCTTTAGCATCTTTCGCGGGTGCGCTTTCCTGTAAAACCAGTGACGCGTTTAATAATAAAAACCCATGCTGAATTAAATTAGTAAAGAAAGCATCATTCGTTTGCACAAATTGCTTTTTATCTAACGCGGCAATAGCTTCCTGGCTTTGATTGTTACTGCTTAGTTCACCTTCTGCTACTAAGAGCATTTTTAAAATATTTCTAAGTGAGGTTGCGCGATTAACTTTTTTACTTAAACCGGTTGGTGACCATAATTCTTTTACAGCAGCATCCCAAAAAGCATAACCATTGGCTGATTCACGCCGTGGGTAGGGGGATTCACCAATTAAAATGTATTGCACTTTTTCTCGTGGTAAGGAAAACGCATTAAAAAGCTTATCTGAACCGGGTAACCAATCCGTTGATTGCGTTAATACGTTTAAATAAGCAGGATCCATGCTCGCGAGTCCTTTTTGAATGCACGCATGCCAAGAGGGGTGGAGGTTAGTGAGGTCAAATGGGCAGGTTGTCATTTTTTTTGCTTCCCGGTAGTATCGAAAGTCCATTGATAAGAGTTCGCATTATGGATAAAACATTACTCGAGATACTAGCATGCCCCCTTTGCAAAGGGGATCTTCATTATGATCAAAGCAATCAGGAATTAATCTGTCGTTTCGATCGACTCGCTTTTCCTGTGATGGATGATATACCGATTATGCTTGAAGCAAAAGCAAGGCGCCTGGAGTTGGAAGAGGATAGGTGATTAGGTAGCGTTGTTATCCGA
>Ga0155585_1073_pt2 | contig 17691 bp, 15 predicted proteins | sample RifCSPhighO2_12_FD_107242 | JGI IMG/M metagenome (GOLD analysis project Ga0155585, IMG submission 107242) | Gammaproteobacteria bacterium RIFCSPHIGHO2_12_FULL_43_28 | reverse complement strand
ATATTTCGCAAAAAACCATCAAGCAGGATGTTAGCATTTTAACCGCCGACCGCATGCAGGGCAGGCTTGCTCTTCTGAAAGGCGATGCGTTGGCCGTGGAGTGGATAAAGAATCAATTTAAACAAATCGGGCTAAAGCCTGCCGCTCAGAATAGTTATCTACAACCTGTTAAGCTAATTGCTTTTATGCCGGATAAAGAGCACAGCTATATCTCACTAGATGCATCGGGTAAAACCATTCGCTGGAAAAAGCCGGATGTCACAACGGATTATCGTGACAATATCCATCTGCAAAGCGTGGTTTATTTTGCAGGCTACGGAATCACCGCGCCTGATTTAAACTACGATGATTACAAGGGGATTGATGTAAAAGGTAAAATCGTCCTGATTTTTGAGCATGAGCCACAAGAACGAAATCCTGCTTCTATTTTTAATGGCACAGGCAATACCATTTATGCGACAAACCGGATCAAGGCATTGAATGCACAAAAGCACGGCGCCATCGCCGTGCTAATCGCACCGGAGCCAAATCGAAAACATCTCTCTAACCTTGAGCGCTATAATCGTATCGGTGGTTCCGTGTCACGCAAAAAACCCATTCCCTCAATGGCACTTTTGCAAGATGAACTGCATATTCCAGTAGCGGTCCTATCTGATAAAGTGGCAAATCAGATTGCTGGCAAATCCATTTCTCTTGCAAGCTTACAAGCAACGATCGACAGTAGTCTGGCACCACAATCAACGGCCATTCCAAATGTGACCGTGACGATACACGATCAGATAAAATTTAAAAAAGCAGGCATTAGTTATAATGTTGTCGGCTTATTGGAAGGAAGTGATGCCGCATTAAAAAAGGAAACGATTATTGTTTCAGCGCATCATGATCACGATGGCATCAGTGGCAAGCAAATTTGGCATGGTGCTGATGATAATGCCTCCGGTACCGTTGGGGTTATTACACTTGCGCGTGCTATCAAAACTAATATGGATACTAAACAGGGGCGCAAATTAAAGCGTTCTATTTTATTCGTGGTTTTTGCTGCAGAAGAACGTGGTTTGTTAGGTTCATACGAAATGGCAGAACACCCATTACGCCCTCTTAAGTCAACACGCGCCATGCTTAATTTTGACATGATTGGCCGCAATGAAGCACCAACGCCGCAAACGAACGGTATGATTGATATTCCCATTGAGACCAACAATCGTCTTAATTTAATCGGCGCACATTACAGCCCTGATTATAAAAATACCGTTGCACAACAAAATGAGTATGTTGGTCTGACACTGGATGACAGGTTTGATAATGAAACCGCATTGAATGTCTTTTTCCGCAGCGACCAATTCCCGTTTGTGTTACGCCAAATCCCAGCACTTTGGTGGTTCACTGGTTTTCATCCCGATTATCACCACATAAGCGATACGGCGAATAAAATTAATTATGCCAAGATGCAGAAGATATTGCGTTTAGCGTATTTGTCGACATATGCATTTGCGAATGATGTTACAAATCCCGCATTTATTAAAAATCCTGGGGGAAATTAACTTGACCCCTTCCCTGCCCACCCGTCCTTGCGAGCACTCACGCAATCCCAAAAACCTTTTCAACGGTTGGACGAATAGATAACGTACTGTAACGTACATATTTTCCATCTTTTTTACCATTTGCCAATTCACCGTTAATCACAAATGCCCAGGTGCGCCACGCATCTGGCATATCACTTTCATGTTCCATCCATGCCTTGCCAAGGCCACGGCCATGATCGGTGGTGATGATGATCATGGTTTCTTGTTGCAATTTTTCTGATTTAATTATTTTGAATAGTTTATCAAGTTCACGATCATAAAATCGTAGCGTTTTCTGATAGTGTTTTATATCACCGGCATGCGCATATTCATCAGCATCATTTAATGAAATCCACAAAAACTTTGGCTTATATTTTTTGTAATAATACAAGGCTTGTGCCATCGTATATTTGTCCCAGCGCGTGTCATCACCCTTGTATCCCTTGATTTGCCGGAGATTCAACGACTTCATGGTTGGATCAATTTCATACGTATAAGGATCATGCATCGCTCGAGTGCCGCTATTTGAAAATGCAGAGCCCAATTTATTTTGGAATGCATAATCGATGACCTCCCAAGAAGCGATACTCGCTACGTCTGAACGTTTCAAGCCGGCTTTTTTGATTAGCCTCTCTGGAAAGGTTTCAATCGCTATTTGGCTACAACTATTTTCGAGACAATTCGGAACAGCGCCTGACATTTGACTCTGATAAGATGGCAAACTGTATGGTATTTTTGCCGCAACTTCCATAATTCGATTAGAATCTGGCGCGCCGTAAATCACCGCGCTTTTAGCATAGTCGTGCCAAAATATCGGCATAAATTCTTTATGACCAAATATTTCCTGCCTTCTAACCCCGTCAAACGTAATATAAATCACACGCGTAACAGGATGATCAGACTTTGTTATTGCAAAGGAAAATACGGGTAATAGCGTTAAAATAAAAAAGATAATCGTTCGCATTGTCGTATCACTTGAATAGGATTGAGTAGAACAAATTTTTTACATATGTAAAAAACCAAGTTCGCTATTCTGCTATATCACTGACGCGTTTTGCAACCTTTATCATGGCCGTTCTGGTCTGATTTTTGTCGGAACGATTAATCGTCACGCATCTCACCTGACGGCTGCGAGGCATGATGTGGTAGTGATTTTACCAATAGAGGCTTAATGGAATCTTAACGCAGGATGGCTTCCGCATAGAGTGCTTTCAAAATAGTAGCTGCTTCCTCATGATCTAATGCTGCAATTCCTTCATATAATGCAATAATTGCTTTGGCTGATTCTGATGGATTTTTCAGTGGTAAGGTAACTTCAACAAAGGTATTCGCTATTACCGCATCACCATATTCTTTGGTTAATCGACTGAAGACGGTATCTATTTGTTGATTCATTGCATCAGATAATTGAACAATTTCTCCTTTTTCTGCCTTATTGATAGAGCCGGATTCAATAATGGCTTGCTTTGTCCGCATCATTTCAATCACTGATGATTCCGGAATCGCGCTGCTTAATTCAGAGAACGAATAATCCACTCCTGGTCGATTAGGAAATTCCATCATGATTATAAATTCAGGATTTTTATCATATAACATTTTATAAAATTTAATAGTCGCTGTCAGCAAATGATAAACGGATTCATTCGATGCATACGGCAAGCTTTGTTCAAGTGCATAATTGACCAACGTTCCCGATGCTTTTACTTCATCGTCATATTTTGTGGGTGAATCTGCTGGAATATTGGATTTAACATAGTCGATATACTGGCTAAATTCCTCAGGATAATACTTTTCAATGACGGCATAAATAGGATACTTATCGATTGTCGCTGACTGATACTGAGTTAAATGCTCATGTGGAAAAAGATAAAATCGCATTAAAAAGAAAATAACAATGAATAAAACCGCTGCAACAGGATAACGCTTCTCGTTATCTTTAAAGGAATAATGCGCTATGATACCAGCGATTACGACGGCTATAAGTGCAATAACAATCGTTGATAACATTTCATGCCCCTTATGTTCCTTTAACTACGTGTTATCAAATAGCTCTTTTCAACTGACTCCCATACTCTTATTTTATCATAAAATAAAGGGGTCATACGTAGATGATTCATCAGTAAATTTATCAGGTTACACCCTCGCTCATTTGTAATAAGGTATTTAAATGCGCTTCTAGCTGCTCTAGCAGGTGTAGACGTTTAGCATCACCAAACGAGGCGATTTTCAGCATTGTCATTTTTTCATTAAACTCATCCGCCGCCTTCATTAAACGTGTACGGCAGAATTGCATCCATTCATTTTTCTCATGCATTGTTAACGTGTCAGGAAAATTCCGCGCTCGATAGCGAAATAATAATGTTGGCAGTCGTGTATCACGAAAAGCAAATTGGTGTGCTGCTAATTCACGACCATTCATCGCATGGATTTTATGCATTTTTTCACGATCGACGTCGCCAATGAATCCACCGGCATAAAGTGCAATCTCAGGATCGAGCGCATCCTTTTTTTCTGTTATCGTGAAAATATCTTGCAACTTCTGCGCCAAGCTATCCACCTTCGCTAAGCGAAGGTAGTGTTCTTCGCATGCTTTTCTATCAATGTGTAAACGTGCTGCAATTACATCAGTCAAAATATTTGCCGAACATACAACAGGACAATGATTAATTTTAATCGATTTAAGTGGGATACGCTCAACCTCGAGTTCATCTTTTGCTGAAAATACACGTCGTCTTATTTCATCGATATTGTGTTCGATTAATGGCGCAGGATCAACGCTGAGATCGTAACAAATAATTTCATTTTGATTACTTTTGCTCGGTGTGATAGGTAATACAAACGCTGCGCATCCGCGTTCCGCTGCATACATGCGTGAGATATGTAAAAAAGGTTTACCATCGTTGCGTCTTAAAAAATCTATTACGGCCTGTTTTTTACGTAATGAAAATAAATAATCAAATAACTTTGGTTTTTTTTCTTTGATCAATTTTGCTAGCGAAATCGTTGCATACACATCAGATAAGGCATCATGACTAGCTTCATGGATAATATTATTTGCACTGGTTAAATCTTCCAATTTAAATGAAGGCTTACCATCATCGTGCTGTGGCCAGTTAATGCCATCAGGTCTTAACGCATAACAAGCGCGAACCATATCAATAATGTCCCAACGTGAATTGTTATTATCCCATTCCCGGCGATAAGGATCATAAAAATTTCGATAAAGCAGATGTCTTGTGACTTCGTCATCAAAGCGAATGCTATTATAACCAACGCCGCACGTGCCTGGTGTTGCGAATTCGCGATGGATATGAGCGGCAAATTCATACTCAAGCACACCTTTTTGCTGCGCTAGTTGCGGTGTGATACCGGTGATCAAACACGCTTCTGGTTCTGGCAATAAATCAACGGGTGGCTGACAATACAAAATTTGTGGCTTGCCAATCACATTTAAATCCATGTCGGTGCGCAAACCTGCAAATTGTGCTGGCCTATCTTGCATAGGATCACTGCCCCATGTTTCATAATCATGCCAATAAAACGATTGCATTACATAGACTCCCCATTAAAATAACACTTGAACTGATTTATAAATGGTAACTTATCTTTCTATAAAGGACTGTATGATGACAAAAATTGCCGCTATTCAAATGTGCTCCACCCATGATCTCAAAGCCAACTTAGCCATGGCAGAGTCACTTATCGCAACGGCAGCAGCAAATCATGCAGAATTAGTTGTGTTACCCGAGAATTTCGCGCTGATGCCATTGCAGCCACGTGATTACCATTCAATCAAAGAATCTGTTGGCAACGGTAAAATTCAGACACGCTTGGCACAACTCGCAAAAAAACATCATATCTGGCTTGTCGCTGGCACGCTACCTCTCAAGGGTAATAATGGTACGAAGCTACGCTCTGCCACACTGGTATTTAATGCTAAAGGTGAGTGTATCGCACGTTACGACAAAATTCATTTATTTGATGTCAAACTGTCTGATACTGAACAATATAATGAATCAGATATTTACGAGCCCGGCAATCAGCTTGTACTCGTCGATAGTCCTTTCGGTAAAATTGGGTTAGGCGTTTGCTATGATATTCGCTTTCCTGAATTATTCCGCTTTCTCTGGAATAAAGGCGCTGAAATATTTGCTCTCCCCACTGCATTTACTTACAAAACCGGTGAAGCGCACTGGGAAACGCTTGCGAAAAGTCGAGCAATTGAAAACTTCTGCTATTTTATTGGTGCAACCCAAGCTGGTAAACACACTAATGGACGAAAAACATTTGGTCATCCCATTATCGTTGAGCCTTGGGGTAACATTATTGCTGAAGAAAAATCACCAATACCTTGCATCATTTATGCGGATACTGATTTAAAAAAATTGCATCAGATTAGAAATTCAATGCCAACTTATGATCATCAGAAAATATTTTTTGATGTTGGCAGACTTTCCACATAAAAAATTAGCGGCTCTGATAGATATAATAAACGTCAACGCCTGTTTCAACGGTACTTGCTTCCGTTTCAATGGCAAAGCGTCTACCGATGTTTCGTCTGAAATGTAACGCTTGTACTGAATTTAACATGCCGACCTTGAATACATTTTTTTGACCTGCTGAATTATCCGTATCCTCCGTATCGCTAACATTGGGATGCGATAAATTTATTCCGGAGGCAATAGCACTCAACACTGTCAAGCCAGCGCCGGTTAAATTATTTTGTGAAAAACCAAAGGCAAGATAAGCAAGAATATCATCCTGACTCATCGGCGGCTCTGAAATAAGTTCAATCTGAGGATTATCAAGCGTCCCACGTATCGATGCGCCAACTTTAACTGCATTTTTATCCTCTGTACCAAGAATTTTTCTAAAAAGTGTACCTGGCTGTGAAGGGTCAACGGTTTTCCAAGCGCGTATATCAATGCCTGGGTTATTTAATAAATTACCGAGATAAATCAAGCGGCCTTCCTTGATATCCAGTAATTGATTATAAACCTCGTACGATCCGGTGATAATGTGCAGCACGCCGGCACCGGTTGGCGATCCACCTAGTGTTTGTGTGACAACAATTTCGCCGCCTACCGTCGCGTGTAAATCTTTGTAAGAGACAACAATATGATTTCCCAATAAGAGTCGAATCCGCATCTCTAGCTGTGTTGGGAACGTTGGTCGCTCGGTTTGACGATGGACAAACTCCACTTCTGATGGCAGTTGAACCGCATCTCTAATGTCATCCGTTTTGATTTCAAGAAATGGAATGACCAGATCACCTGTCACCGTAAAATGATCGCCGTCATTAACAATGATGACATTGGGTGAACTGGTAATATTATATTCTTTCAATTGCACTAATTGTAATTGATCACCCGTAAGATGCAGTTTTAATGGAAACGCTTGATGAAATGGATTTATCTCACCACTGAGATGACCGATGCCACTACCCGATAAAAAGCTTCCTTCAAACAAAAGTGGACTGCCTTGCGACATTGCACCCTTAAGATTAATGTGATGAGGTCGAATACCGAGTTCACGTATAAAAAAAGCGCCTTCAGATAAGGTCAAATCCGCTTCGTACTTAGGTTCTTTTAATGTGCCACTGATATTGATAACACCCGTTAATCGACCGTCGACTTCCCTTAATTTCTTTGTATTAATAAAATTAGCCAACCGGGTAATATTGAGATTGATTTTTCCGGCCAATTGTTGTGATGGATGTAATCCCACCAGTAGAATCGCTGGAAATGTCATTTTACCACCAATCGCATTCCCATTATTCAGGTCCATCATAAAATCAGACAGCAAATCGTTCTCTGGCCATGCAGAAGCAATATTGATATCAATCGCTGGTATTTGCATTTTTCCAATAAGAACTCGTTCAGAATATAATTTAAGATGACCGATTTTAGCATTTGCATCGGCGGTCAAGCTGCCATTCACTTTGTTTAACGTAAACCACGGTGTCTTTATTCGCTTGCCTTGCAATAGTGCGCCTGTTTTCAGGACATTCCCAGTTTGCAGCATGCTGCCTTCCAATCGCACCATGCCCTGAAAAGCAGGATCAACGCGTTGCAAATTAGGAATGTTAATTAACCAGCGAAGATTAGTATGTGGTTTTTCTAGCAACCCTTGCGCAGTTAAGGTGGCATCAGCCAATTGAAAATTTAAGTGATTGACATGCCAAGCATCACGATCAAATAAAATAGAAGTTGATCCTGATAATTTATAACCGTGCAATGTACCGCTCAGTTGATCGACACTGAGTGTCCAGGCCTTATTCTGTCCTTGCCATTCACCTTGACTCATTAATTTAAAATTAATGGCGCCAGATTGTCTTGCAATAAAACCGGCAGGATCAATACCACTACCCATCATGGATAATTGCCAAGTAAAGGCGGGCTGCCACTGAACTTGATATTGACCGGTTATTTTACCCTTATTGAGCAAAGTGGAAAAATCATACTGCCCCGCATTTTTTCTACTAAATTCCAGTTGTGCAAACGTAAATATTCTATCATCTAGCTGAATAATCGCTTTATCAACGGTTGCATGACCCAAGGTAATATTAGCTAACCTTTTAAGTTGGCGAAAAAAGCCATCCATCGTCACTTCATTTCCTGCTGTTTCATCCGTCGATTTTACGATTGCATACACCTCTGATAAAGCCAAGCGATCGATATTAATATTTTTTCCACGCAGATATTGTAGCGGTTGCCAAAGAAGTGTGAGTGATTTTATCTTAACGTTTGTCTCGTAATATTGGTAGTTAATATCCTGTAATAAAATTTCTTTATTCAACGTACCGCTGCTTTTCCCAATGGTTAAATGACCCGGTAAAATAGATTCAGCGAGATAAAGCGACGTTTCAACGCCTACTCGCGTCGTCAACATCAGATATACAATCTGGAGACAAAGCAAGAAAATAAGAATGCTGGTGATTATCGTGTTTTTTATTATTTTCATCATGAGAATTCAGGCCCCAAACTAAATTCCACACTGTATGGTCTCGTTGTCTTACTAATGGCTTGCGCGAGGTACAGCTTTGCTGGACCTAAAAATGAATTATAAACAAGACCAACACCTGCACCGCGATTATACGGTTTTGAAAATTGATTGGATGCGGAGCCCGTATCATAAAACACGGCTGCATTTAAATTATGATATAATCTGTTTTGATATTCTGCGCTACCTAATACGAAATAACGTCCCGGGCCAATACTACTATCGGCAAAACCACGAATACTATTAATACCACCCGCGAAATAACGCAAGCTAAACGGAAAGATTGTTAAATTTTCGACGGTTGTTAATCCGGCGCCGCCTTTAAAAATAAACTTGGCAAAACTAAACGGTGAATAAACAAGTTTACCATTCACTTGAGGTTGAAAAAAACTGGTCGATGATAATAACTCATTGAGTCCCGCGCGAACTTTACATGATAATAAAATACCATTGGTTGGCACCACGACGCTGTCGGTATTAAGATACGCAATATAAAAACTTGGATAAAGCGCATGCGCTTTTTCAGTTGGTAGCTTAGATATCGTAAAACGTTCTAATAATAAATTTAAATCGAGATTTGTTTTAATCACTTCATGTCTTGCTGAATAACCAACGGTCAATGTCGTTGAATCACTGCGGCCTGAATTAGGTGAAAATTGTTTGAAGTTACCACCCATTAACCATTCATCATATAATGGATGCTTTCCCGGAATATAATAATTCGCATTGACCCCTTTTAAAACGGAGGATAATTTTAATTCGGCTTCCAAATGTTCGCCGGTATTTTTCAATCGTCTCAAACTAACGCCTGCTGAGATGCGCGGCCCAGTCAATGTGCCATAACCAACACCAATGGTATATTTGCGATCTGGTGGTACCGTATAACTTATTTTTATTGGCACATGATAATCTATCGCACGCTCGAAATCAGGTGTAATAATAACTTGCTGAAAATAGTAACTCTGCTCCATTCGTTGCTGCAGTTTAATCAAGCGTTCGCTTGAAAATGGCTCGCTTGATTTAAATGGAACAACACGCCGCATAAAAGAATCAGCATAGATATGAGTATCAAATGTCACCGATCCAACGTAATAGCGCGGCCCCGTATCAAGTAAAATGGTCACTTGCGCGGTATATCGTTCAAGATCAATCAACACCTTATTTTTAAAACTCGCCTTGATATACCCTTGATTTCGAGCTGATTTAAATAGCCCAGATTTTGCCGCCTCATACGTCACGGTATTAAATCTATCACCACTTTTCAGCGGGAATCGTTGAATAAATTGATTAATGGCTTGATTATCTGAACCAGGGCCAATGACACCGACATTAATCGTGGCTATTTTTAATTGCGGGCCTCGATTGATATCAATACGCGCTAAATACCTATTCTTTTCTGGGATTAAAACAGCGTGAATTGAGGATCTAAAGTAACCGAAGGGCTCCAAAGCTTCATGTATTTTTTTGGAGGACCTGCGATAATGCAACGAAAGATGTTGATAATTAGAAAACTGACGACAACCTTTTGCATCCAACTTCAGCGTCAAACCAATATTGACCAATGCATCAGCGTCTACGCCGTGAATATCATAGCAAAGGGTACTTGTTGCAGATGCCAACGAGGCAACGCATCCAGACAACAGCAAGGTCAGGGTCAATATCCGTCTCATAGTAGACCAATCTTACCATCATCTATTCTATTAACCTAGATTCACGTTTTGGGTGATTCACTCTTTTTCTACCCACCCATACGTTAAGATAAAACCTATAACCATTCGCTAAAATCAATGGTTCCCCGGTTGCCAATATGATCATAATTCTCTTTTAACCATTTCTCCCCCGCATTGCGCCCCAAATCGCGCAATTGCAGCAAGAAATCCCAGTCAGGACTCAATACACTGGCGTGTGAAAATTGCAGCATCTCCTGGTCCGCACGCAAACAATGCACGCGTAAGCGTTTTAAATTTTCAGCGTATTCTTTTTTGACCCAACCCTCGTCAACTAATCGCGTCACAAATGCAATCGCACGCATCTCACGCATTAATGACGAGTTAAAGGATATCTCTCTTAAGCGCATATCAATTTCAGCAACTGTCGTTGGCACTTCATTTCGCACAATAGGCACAACATGCAAAATAACAATATCAAGTATATTCGTATTATAAATAAGTGGGAAAATCGCCGGGTTTCCTAAATATCCGCCGTCCCAATAATATTCACCTTCCACTTCAACTGCCTGAAATAATTTTGGCAAACAGGCTGATGCTAATATAGCATCAATGGATAATTCATCTTCCTTAAAAATACGTATTTTTCCTGTTTTAACATTCGTTGCACAAATGAATAATTTGGTTTCACAGTATTTTTTTACTTTTTCGATATCAATAATATTTTCTAATACTTCTCGGATAGGATGAAAATTAAAGGGATTAAATTGGTAGGGTGAAACCATATTCATCATCGAAGAAAAAATAGTAAAACTCAAAGGTGCTTTTAAATAGGGTTGCAATAAAATATCAATCGGCAATGGAATGGATGGATTAAACAAGCTTCCATAATCACTCATCGCTTTCCAAAATTGATGCAGCAATTTGCGCGCGCCTTCATTACCACCTTCCATCATGCCTTGTGCAAACACGACGGCATTCATGCTTCCGGCACTCGTCGCTGAAATGCCTTCAATAGAGAAATAATCGCATTCTAAAAATTTATCGAGCACGCCCCACGTGAATGCGCCATGCGCGCCACCGCCTTGCAATGCAAGATTAATTTTCTTTTTTTGTTTTGGCTTCATGCATCGCTCCCTGTGATTATGCGTTTATTTCTTTAAATAATCTTCAACCACTTCACCGTATGGCAAGGTCAAATCAGTGATGAAGTGAACGACTGAAACAATTTTTTTAACGGGAAAATCAGCAATGGGTGCGAGCGCATGCGGATGTAATTCCAAACTGCCAGGTCCCGTCCATGCACCTTTGACCGTAATATCAGTGAGATAAGTACGCGTTAATTGATTCACTTCAGGTTTACCATCAACACCAGGAATATTTTTTAATAAAAAAACAGGCTGCTTCACCGCTTCCGCTATTTTCGCTTTATCCAGTTCATGATGTTTAAACCCCATCGTCGCCGTCGCAATGCGCACAGGGCCATAATCTAAAAATCCAATCAGCACATCTTCATGAACAAATAAGCTCGGTTTGGCCAATTTTTTCGGAAACCCCCAGATTTCGCGTCCACCTGCTATCGGTGCATGGCAATCAAGAAACATGGAGATGGTAAAACCGCCTGCTTCCCCTTTGTAATGCACGGGGATGACTTGGCCTGATTCCGTATAATCACCAAAGCCGGTTGAATCAGGCATGCGGATAAATTCAAATTTCACATGCGGTGCAGAAAGTGTGAGCCCAGGCGGCAAAATAACTTCTAGCAGTTTGGGATCCGTTTCATACGTAATAATGAAAAATTCTCGGTTGATAAAACGATAGGGGCCGTGCGGGTATGTATTGATCCAACGAGGGACGGGCATATCAAATTCATTAACGATCGTCATGACGGCATCCTTTTCCATCCATTCAATAGGAATAGTATACCCCAAAAAGGATGCTTGGCTGAAAACATGTACAAATTATAACCGTTCGTACTCAGAGGCGCACTCTTTGCGCCGTCTCGAAGGGTGAACGGTCAGAATTTTTGTCATGTACAGAGCATTCCCTGATAAAATAGATCTGGCGTTAACATCCAATTAATCGCCCATCGTTCTCGTTCAACTTGCTCAAGACAGACGATGCTGCCGGCCCTAAAGACCGCAATGGGTGTCGCCTCCGTTCGGGTGATCAACTGGCTCAACAGCTTACCCATAAAAGGCATATGTCCCACCAAAACAATATCGCAATTTAATGCATATATTTCATCCAATATAGGCGAAATATCACTTTCAGGACTCAAATCCTGACGCTCAAGAAGCACTTCCTTGACTAAAAAAGCGTTCGCCAATAGGGCTGCTGTCTCACGCGCTCGTAATTTATCGCTATGATATAAATAATCCACTTCCAACTTAAGCGGTGCGATATGTGCTGCTAATTGATTTATTTCCTCGCGGCCTCGATCACTGAGATGGCGGCCTTCCGGCATACGCTTATTATCCGCTTCTCCATGCCGAACCAAATAAATTTTCATACAAGCTCCGCTCTAAAGACGACTTTTTTTTATCATAACCGTTAGTCGTGTGGTTGTCTCGCGCGCAGGCTACCATACAGGTACGCATCTGGAAAAATAATACTCTGCCTAATTTCTAGGCAAGATATTCGTTTGACATTCGTATGATACACTTATATAAAATCTTCCTGCTTGATAGGATGCGGATATAGGCATGAATGCAAAAAAATGGTTTTTATTAATGATAGTATGGCTCAGTTTTACTGCTCCATTATGCTCGATGGCAGCTGCGCCGCACAAAACGCATTCGTCAAAAAAAGTGCATTCTACGGTACGCAAAACGAAACGCAAAAAAACGCATATTGCAAAAAAAATACACCATAATACTGCTTCTATCGCGCAACACGCTGCGATAGAAGCAACGCCTGATGCACCACCACAACATCAATCCTTACAGCAAAGGTTAACTGGGTCATTTATTCGGTCACTAAGCGCAAATACAGCATCGCCACCAGCAACCGTTGAGAGCAATAGTTTAGCAAGCGCGCTCACCCAACGTCTCACGCAATTCGCTTATGAAAGCGTACATACGTTTCGTTACAGCAGCTATAAATTTGGTGGTACCTATTTTGATTTAGCGCGCGGCATCTATATTTTAGATTGTTCCAGTTATGTTGATTTTATTCTGCGAAAAGCTTATCCAAATGCTTATCAGTATTTGGTAAATGCCACCGGCGCTGATCGCCCGACGACCAGTCATTATTATGATTTCTTTAACAACCTCTCCAGTCGTTCCAAACAATATTGGCGCAAAGTAGAACAAGTGGGTCAACTGCGTTCAGGTGATATCATCGTTTTTCGCACCAAAAATCAGTATGGGAATGAAAGCGGACACATCATGATCGTCATGGATAAACCCGTTTTACATAATAACAATGCCTTTCAAATTCGCGTCGCCGATTCAGCGCCTAATCGCCACAGTCAAGATACACGTTCAGCACATCAATCAGGCATTGGTATTGGAACCGTTTTACTAAAAGCAGATCCGAACACTTACGAGCCTTTTGCTTACGCCTGGACCATAGGCGCACATTTTAAAAAGAATGTTAATTTCGCGATGGCAAGGCCCGTGACGCTCGAATGACCGAAGGAATACGCATGCCACTCCCGTTAGCCTTTATTCTGCCTGTTATTTTATTAACGGAAGGCTTTGCCTCGATTGCCATTGAAGTACTCACCATTCGTCAATTATTACCCGTTGCAGGTGGCAGCATCATTGTGACAAGTCTTGTCATCGGTTTTTTCTTGTTATCTCTCGCCATCGGTTACCAACAAGGTGGGAAGCAACATCGTCATCCACGGCAAGTGTTACGTCGAAATTTTTTTATTGCTGCCTGCTGGCTTGGTATTGGTTTATCTTACGTGTTCATCTTGTTATTTTTTTATTCGATAGAAAAATTGCTCGGGTCGCATATTCTCTATCCCTTAATCATCTATTTATTTTTGATTATTGCACCACTGGTTTATCTACTTGGACAAACGATTCCTATCGCCATGAATATGGTCAAACAAACAGAATCCGCTGGAAAAATTGGCGGTAATGCGCTTGGTTTAAGCACGCTCGGTTCTTTTCTGGGTGCAACCTTGACGACACTTTTTTTAATGTATTATTTTGGGGTTGGTACAAGTGTACTCATCACTAGTTTATTATTATTCCTGCTAACGCTTTTATTGACCGAGACGCGAGCAGCATTCCTGCTGCAATTATTTCTCATCAGCATCGCAACAATGATTATTTATGAGTTTAATACCGCCTTTGAAAAAAAGATTTTTCTTCTTACTGACCCGTATGCAAATTATCAAATCATCACGGCGCCTCGAGCACATTTATCCGAAAATGAAAAGATACTCATGATTAACGAAGCACCGAGCTCTTATATCAATGCGGCGAAAAAAACCTTTCCTTATAACGAAAAAATAAAACAAGTATTATTCAATGAGTTAAAATTACGTCGCGCGAATATATTAATTTTAGGTGCCGGTGGATTTACACTTTCTGCTGAAAATACCTATCAAAATACATTTACATATGTTGATATCGATAAATCCATCACCAAAGCAGTCATCCCTCACTTCATGCAAGCAATCAACGGAAGCTTTATTGCGGATGATGCAAGACATTTTGTAAAATCCACTGACAAATACTACGATGCCATCGTTATCGATGCGTACACTGACACAAAAGCAATCCCATCGTATTTATTAACGCAAGAATACATGATGGACATTAAATCGCGTTTAGCAACCAAGGGAACCGCCATTTTCAATATATTAGCAAACCCGCAATTAACGGATCTTTATTCAAAACACGTTGATAATACCATTCGAGCGGTATTTAAAAATTGCATGGTGTTGCCTGAACATTATACCAATCAGATAACCAATATTCTCTATCTTTGCAGTAATAGCTTGAATCAGGCAGATACCATGGTTTATAAAGACAACTTCAATCACTCAACCACCGATGCTTTTTACTGGTGAAAAGGTCACAACATGAATATTCGTGTAGCGACACGTAATGATAAAGAAGTAATCTTAAATTTAATAAAAAAACTAGCTGCCTATGAAGGAAAAAAGCCTGAAGAATTTTACCTGACCATTGATAAAATCGAATCGCATGGATTTGGAGAAAATAACTATTTTAACGTTCTCATTGCCGAACAAAATAATCAGGCAATAGGTTATGCATTCTATTTTTTCAATTATTCTTCATATGCTGGCGCACCCATACTGTATTTAGAAGATATATTTGTTGAAGAGGAGTACAGGCACCAAGGTATTGGTAAAAAAATATTAGCTAAACTTGCGAACATATCAATTGAGAAAAAATGCTGCAGAATGGAATGGCATACGTATTCATGGAATGAAAAAGCAATTCAATTTTATAAAACGTTAGGTGCCGCACCAACCGCCAATTTACTGCAATTTAGAATACATGGAAATGAGTTAAATGCACTCGCCGAGAAATAAAAGCAGCAATCTAACGTCATATGAAGAAGTAAAACCAACGCTATTTTTCAGGGCAAACCCAAACTCAATTAAGCGTTTTTACCAAGCAGTTATCACTAAATTGGTAATAAACTAACGAGCTTTATCGATCAAACTCTTTACTTTGAGTGCTTTCTTGCTGGATAATATAGTTATTTTATAGTGTCAGTTGACAATATAAAACTATGGGAAGGGTCACTTGATTAACTTTTCAAAAAAGTAAATTAAAGGACTTAGGAAATTCTAAAGGAGATACACATGAAGCTCTCATCAACCGCTGGAAAAATTCTTGTTACATCCTTAATTTTTGCTTCTGCTACTGGTTTAGCAGTGGCAAAAGGTGACTACAAAGGCGAATGCCCAATGCCACCAATGCTAAAGGGCGGGTTCTATCTTGGAGGTCAAGTTGGTTTTGACTCTTATCGCGTTCGCGAAGATATCGACACCCCAAGCACAAGCGACATCGTCGCCAATCCAGCTATCAATGCAACGGGCATTGTTGGTGGATTACTGATTGGTTATGGTCAATACTTCAACATGTACTACCTGGGCGGCGAATTGTTTGCCAACTGGACTGGTGCAGACCACAGCTATTCTATCACTGACAATGTTGGCACCTACAACAACCAGTTCGAAGCTGATAGCAGCTACGGCCTTGCATTGTTACCAGGTATCAAATTAAACGACACCACCTTAGGTTACTTACGTTTCGGCTGGAACTGGGCTTACGTAAAAGGCAAAGAAAACATCACCGGCGGTGTGTCAACGAGCAAATCCAATACCAGCAATGGCTTCAACTGGGGCTTAGGCATGGAAACGTTGTTAGTAGATAACTGGAGCCTTCGCGCAGAAGCTTCTCATACCAGCTACGATTCATTCACCTCTACATTCAGCACCAAATTCAACCCATCAGACAATCAATTCATGGTGGGCTTGATCTATCACATCTAATATTGGTGAAACCACTCAAAAAGGGCAAGCATCACTTGCCCTTTTTATTTTTGCAATATATACCCATTACACTTCTACGCTATTCTCGTTTTGGATTCTCTCCATTAATAGGAAATAAATAATGAAACTAACGATGCTAAACATGGGCAAGTTATTTGCCATGACGAATTTAATTTTTACAACAAGTGTGTTAGCTGCTGATAATGAAATTGTGCTGATTAACCATTTTGATCACGCACTCAATTATACCATTGGCATTAATCCACAAGTGCTGCCAGATTTACCTGAGAAATTTACCATTAATCCCGACAATACCGCTAAATCAATCATTCTCGATATACAAAAAGAAGCGTATCTACGACTTGAAGATAATGAGAAACATAGCGGATTTTTTGGTGTTGAACTGATCGATGGCAAAGCAAAAATCCACGGTTACCTCAGCAAAGGTGTTGCTTATAGCTGGAAAGGTGGCACGGTGACATTCTGCACGCCTGAAGAATACAAAAAGAAGAATGCGTGCCAAGCTCTCACCTCCTGACTACCTTGAAATCACAATACAAACCACTGTGCCGCGCTAGCGGCACAAGTAGTAAATACCATTGCTCCAATAGCAGGACTGCCAGTAATATTTTCCCCGATAATAGTAATAATGATTCGGATAATATCCATTTTGATAATAATAATCCTGTACCTCATAATCGGGATATAAATTACTAGATCGATACACTTGCTGATATCGCATATAATTCGTCCCCGTCGGACTTGAGTACATGACACTATCAGTCGATTGATACTGATACACCATGGTCTGACAAGCGGACATTAACAACGCAGCCCCTCCTATTATTATCATTTTTAGAAAGACTTGCATGAGACACCTCGTTTTTTCTTTTCTAACACTGTCATTATAAATCAAAGCAATCGTGTGTTTATTATGGAACCAGCGAAAATTTAGCTTATTATTAAAAAA
>Ga0155585_1036_pt1 | contig 18179 bp, 13 predicted proteins | sample RifCSPhighO2_12_FD_107242 | JGI IMG/M metagenome (GOLD analysis project Ga0155585, IMG submission 107242) | Gammaproteobacteria bacterium RIFCSPHIGHO2_12_FULL_43_28 | reverse complement strand
TGGCTTTTTGGGCTATATAGGTGTAAAAAGTCGTATTTTTAAGGTATAGTTGCTTTATTTTTGAGCATATAATGAGCATAATGATGGACTTATATGTTCTTTTAGTATACAGTCACGGCCATAGACTACAATAATCACCCAACGCACGAGGAAGACAGAGATAATGAGAAACAGCCAAGAAAGAAAACCCCTACTGCCAAAAAAGGGCAGACAAAAAACGTTCGTAAATCATAACCCATCACCTTTTTTTCGTGATATTAAACGGGTAGAAAAGCTGCGCGAGAACATTATGCGGCGTCAATTGAAGGATAACCTTAAAGGCGCTGCTTATACGGTTTCCGTCTGCATTGTTCCAGTGACTCTTACAGTAGGCGGAACGGTAGTCTCTTATTACTTTCTTCTTAATAAATACATTCCTCAAAGCACGAAAGAGTTACATGAGAGAAAACAAAAAAACTTAAATAAAGCCATTGAGGTAGCAACACATTCGGCTTATTTTACCGAGCCTTTAGTCGTTGGAATAAATAAAACTTGTCAGGATATTATTCCGATTGAATTAACTATTAAACGAAAGTTTGATTTTATGGCTTTAAATTATAAATGTTATGTTAATCCTTTCAATCAATTTTACTCTGACTGTCGTAATGAACAACATTTGCCTGAAAGCTGCGCAACACCATTCGGGTCACAAGCAAACTACACGTTTTGCTTAGGCAATTATTTCGATCTAGCAGCTGCCATCCCATTCAGCAACTTCATCAACGACGAATACGACGGCTTTTCTTGTTACAACATGAATCCTGGCAAAGCAGGCACCATCGCTGCCGGTGTCGTGGGAATGTCCTTTTCAGCGTTAGTACTATTTTATATGTTAATCTTGTACCTCTTACAAATTAACAAACCAGCTAAAGACGTATTATCCCCAGAAAATCTAAAAGAATTAAAAAAATTAGCAAAAACAAATTCCTCTTTCAATGATGAATTGACACTGACCGAGTTAAGCAGGCTTCTCTCTGAACATGAAAATCAATTAAAAGATAAAGAAAGAGAGATGAGAGTTGAGGCTGCTTTAGATTGTGCTAAAAATCCAGAATCAACTTTTCCTACAATTACTAAGATCGGCGAAGGACCATTCAATAAAATTCGTTTCTTTACTGGACTCGTGAATGATCAAATTGGAGAAAAACAAGTTCTTGAATCAGACGATGATTTGAGCAATCCCAACTTTACTGTGTAATTAAGAAAATATCCCCGGATGAATGCTGTGCACTAATCCGGGGTTTATAAAATCACAAGCACTGCATGCGATTAATTCAATCTCGCATCCATCACAATCAATCCGCAACAACTTTGTTTAAGCTACACTTACTACAAGCTACTTCCCTAATTTTTTCTTAGGCGAAATTGCACTTTCATCCAATTGAGGTTTTTCATCTGTTGCGCCGAAGAAACGCATCAGGCTGGATCTTGCGCTACTAAATGCCTGAGGTTCCATGCGTTCATTTGGGTTCATAGCCGCTTTTTTGACTTGCTTCGTTGAGAGTTGTCTCGTTGAGAGTTGTCTCGTTGAGAGGATGAGGTCTTTAAGAAGGATTTTATTCTTATTGAAATTTTCTTTACTCTGTTGCTTTTGCTTATCTGCATCATAGTCATCAATAATGGTAGGTGCGGGTTTTATTTTTGTATTAGACACAGGTTTATTAAATAATGATTTTAATTTGCTAAATGATTTCTCTGGCTGAGCAGCCGTTTGAATTTGACTAATTTCTTTTTGACGATCTATTTTTTCTTGTTCTGCTTTCACTTGAAAACGCAGTTGATTAATCACCAACTCATTTATACGCACAATCAAATTTTCATATAATTCATCTTGGATATCAGATCCTGGCAGTTGATTTATCAATTCTTTCATTAAAATCATTTCTGCGGAATTTGTTTGCCACGTATTTTCTTTTTTTTCAAAATATTTAATGAGCAGATTAAATTCGTTAATCATTAAGAATGATTGCTGCTCGGATGGACTTTGCTTTCTGAGTTCTATCATATCCGTTAGTAAATTGGCAAGATTTGGTAGATACGACCACAACCAAGTTCGTTCAAGATATATTTTGCTAGCCTGCTTAACCACAGCCAATAAGTTGCATTGCTGGCTTGAAAGGTATAGCTGTAAGGAATCAGATAGCTCTTCTAAATTATCCATGCGTCTTTTCTTTACCACTCGACTGTTCGACATGGAGGCCTCCTTGATAACATATTTCCTGAAAATAGTGCATTATGCGCTATTTTTTAGTTCCTATACAACTGACTTATCATGTTTTTTTGTCCAATCAGCAATCACTTTCGACATACGCTTACCCACTTTATCACTGATATAAATTCCTATATGACCGCTGGGAAAACACACCTCAGTGTAATCTGTTGAACTCACGTATTCCCGCAACACACGTGTTGCCGAAGGTGGCACGATGTCATCCTCACTAGCGATCACATTTAAAATGGGCAGCTGTAAATCAGATAAATTCACTGGTTGTCCGGCAATCTTGATCTCATGTTTGATAAGTTTATTAGCATGGTAAAATTCATTAATAAATTCAGCAAAGGCAGCACCCGCTTGATCTGGCGCATCATGCAGCCATTTTTCAACCCGTAAGAATTTGTACCGCCAGGCAGAATCATCCACCTTATCCATCAAATCTAAATATTTTTTTCCCATGAGCTCAAACGGCCGCAGTGAAATAAAAAACTGCGTTAACCAAGCGCCCAGGATATTGCCTGTCATCTGCCGCATGACATCCACATCAATATGTTTGATGAGTTGCGATACCTTATTATCTTCCGTGTGAAAATCAATAGGGGTTGAGATTAAGATTAAATTTTTAATAGTTTTTCTCTGTGCCGCATAACAGAGTGACATCACGCCGCCCTGACAAATTCCCAGTAAATTAATTTGCGGCAGCGCTCTTTCTTGCGTGATGTAATCAACACAACCGTGTAAATAATGCATCACATAATCTGAAAAAGTAATGTCTTTATCATCTTCAGATGGGAAACCCCAATCAATTAAATAAACATCCATTCCATTTTCGAGTAAACCACCGACAAATGATTTATCGGGAAATAAGTCTAGAATTTCCGAACGATTGACCGTCGCAAAGGCCACTAAAACCGGTAAGCTATGACTGTTTTTCGTTTTTGGTTGGTAATGATATAATTTGATTTTATCGTGCTGATACACAAGCTTTCTTAGATTATATTCATACTGAATCTCAGAAAGCTTCGTCAGTGCGCTTAAACTCTGATTTGCTCGATCAATAAAATCGATAGTATCATGCATTATTTCGCAGCCGCTAATTTCCAGTATTTAAAAGCGGATTGCATAAATTCACCGTAAGCATCTTGAAAGGCTTTGGATTGTAATGAGCGTTGATAAACTTCATTACAACTACTTAACCATAATTCATAAAGTTCACGTACCGTTTTGATGGGATTATCCTCACGTGATCGCTTGATCCATTGATTTAACATCAACTCCGTTGCATCACTGCACATTTTCGACATCGTCTTCCAATAAGATTCGAATGCTCGTTGATCGGGTGTTAGGCGGTTGCCTTCCCACTGCGATTTTAATTTTTCCATCCATTCATTAATTTGCTGTAAATGATCTTCAGGATTAACAAATTTATTTTTACCAAACAGATCTTTCAACTTGTCATTGGCTGTTTCAAAAAATTGATTACTTTGATTCATCCATAATTCATACCAATTGGTATTAAAATCAAATTGACCTTGCTCTTTAGTCATACTTCTCTCCTTTAAGTTTCAATCGCAATTCATTTTGCTGATGATCAGTGTTTAACATTGCAAATGCACAGGAAATCGTACTGAGACTAATATCATTGATGTGACCCATGAGAACCGGCACACGACCGCCAATGGCAAGCCCCGCGTTACGTGATTCTGCTAAATATTCGAGTTGTTTCGCGAGCATGCTTCCTGTTTCTAAATTTGGCACCACTAAAATATCAGCATCGCCGATAACAGGTGATTCAATTCCTTTTGATTTGGCAACCGCAATTGAAATCACATTGTCAAACGTGAGCGGTCCATCAAGTATACCGCCATCTATCTGACCGCGTTCTGCCATTTTACAAAGTGCCGCTGCATCAATGGTTGATTGCAAACTATGATTAATCGTATCAACGCCAGCGAGAATAGCGACTTTTGGTTTTTCAATACCAAGCGCATGCGCAAAATCAATTGCATTCTGTGTGATGCTGCGTTTTGTTTCGAGATTAGGATTCGCGTTAACCAACGTGTCTGTCAGTATTAATGCTTTTTTGTAGGTAGGAACATCTAACACGATGACATTGCTGATGCAGCGATCCATCAACAAGCCTTTATTTTCTTTTAGCATCAGCGGTAGTAACTCTTCACGTCTTGCGCCACCGCGCACAATAACGCCCACTTCACCTTTTCTCGCCATCGCAATCGCTTTAGTCATCGCGGCATGACTCAATTCGGTATCGATAATTTCATAAGCACTAATATCAACGCCCGCCGCAGCCGCTGCAAGGTGTATGCGCTGTTTGGGACCAATTAAAATTGGTTGCATCAATTTATTTAGCGCCGCATCATGCACCGCGCGAATAATTTTTTCATGCACCGGGTAAATCACGGCCGCGCGCAACGGATTAAACTTCTGTGCTTTTTCAAGATAAGGCGCAAACAACGATCTTGTTCTGCGTAAACTAATCTCTGGTAATTCTGCTTTCGGACGACGGATTTTTTTAGTCGGCGCGATGACTTCCGCTTGTCCTTCCATCACGACTTCATCATGTTGATTACGACATTCACAAGTGAAAATGACGCGTTTTTTTTCTGGTATTTTCTCGATCGCCGTCACTTTGACGGCCAACGTATCACCAATCGCAACGGGTTTTTTAAAACGAATGGTTTGACCAATATAAATAGTGCCGGGCCCTGGTAAGAGTGTCCCCAGTACCGTAGAGATTAATGCACCGCCCCACATTCCGTGTCCAATCACTTTCTTAAACATTTCACTTTGGGCATATTCCGTATCAACATGCGCAGGATTAATATCGCCAGACATAATGGCGAATATTTTAATATCATTTTCGGTGAGAGTGCGGGTGAGACTTGCTGTATCGCCGACGGCGATTTCATCAAATGTCCGGTTTTCTAACTCATCCATAAGGGCGGCCTCAAGTACTCAACTATCATCATACGTGAGTTTGGCCATTTTTGTCATCTTGGGGGGCCGCTGCTTTGCTGTGACTTCGTAGGGTGGAGGGAGAACATTCATCAAACTGTGTCATGCCAGCGTGCTTTTAGCTGGCACCCAGAATAGACCTGAGAAAAGACTGGGTGCCAGCTAAAAGCACGCTGGCATGACACAGTTCCATAAACACTCTCGGATTAGGCGCTTTTCGCCGTCATCCACCTGTTTTCTTTATCCCTTCACCACCTTGCGGTAAATCCAGGCACATAGCAAAAAGGTAACAATAATACTGAAAATGCCAGCAAATGGTTCAAGTTCATTCGGCATAATACGCAGTGCATCTGAACTTTCTGTAATTGCAAACGGTAACGCGAGCAAAACCCCCATAATGGATGCGCCTGCAACGATACCGCAACTCAGCAACAGTCCGCGGTGCCTGTGCACATTGAGTTTCGCTTCAACGGCTGCATCACCACGTTGTTGATAACGTCGATTCAATTGGCGTTGCACGAGGTAGGCGAGAAGACCACCGATCACCACCGGCACCGAGCTATCAAGCGGGAGATAAATACCCACACCCACGGCAAGTACTGGCAAACGGGTGCCATACTGTTTTTTCAAAAACTCATCAATAACAATACAAATGACTGCAATCAGTGCACCGGTACCAATCATGCTCCATTCAAGCTGATTGCTAAACGCACCCTTCGCCACCGTCGCCATCATCCCGGCTTGGGGGGCGGCGAGCATTTGTGCCGGATCCATGCCTTCGCGCGGGAATACACCGCCAATACCGTAAGCGTTATACAGTAATTGCAAAATAGGCGGGATAACAAAGGAGGCAACGACAACGCCTAATATCAGCATGACTTGCTGCTTCCAGGGCGTCGCGCCCACAATATCACCGACTTTCAAATCTTGCATGGTATCGTTAGCAATCGATAAAGCAGCGCCAATCACGACCATACTACCAATCGCAACCACAGCCCCCAGCGTCGCTTTCACCTCTTCACTGCCTAAGCCGGTTTGTGTGCTGAAAAACGCCATAAAAACCAGTGAGATGACAAGCAAGGCAGAGACCAGCAACCCTGAAACAGGACTATTGGTTGACCCGACCAAGCCAGCAAAATAAGCCATGATCGAACAGAAAATAAAACCGCCAACCAGAATATAAATAGTGCTAAAACCGGAGAGAAAGAACCGGAATTGATTGGTGATAGGCAGATTGGAGGGAATAATCGTATACGCGATTAAAAAGAAAATCGGTATGAGTAGCAGTAAGGTCGCGATAAAGACGTAATGAATAGGAATATCACGTTCCGTCCGCAGCATCGTTGGCTGCTCACCGAGACGGATCTGGCGCAAGGTCTTAAACGAAGTCGCCATGCTCTGCATGACGGGTTTAAAGAGGGTAACGAGCGTCCACAAACCGCCAATTAACATCGTACCAATACCAATGTAGCGGATATGCGCGCGCCAAATCATGATCGCCATCTTGGTCACGGTATCTGCATCTGGAATGCCGTAATACAAGGTCAACACCGGTACGCCGACAAACCAGCCAATAACGATACCCACCAATAAACTGAGCCCCACGTTAACGCCGACAATATAACCCGCGGCGATCAAAGCAGGTGAAAAACCAAGCCCAAAGCCAACAATCGTGCTGCCCGTTCTCACCCATAATTGAAACGTATCGGAGAGAATTTGAAAGCCAGCTTGAAATAGAGAGATGGTGGCACCCACCGCACCGCCGGTGACAAGCGATCGCAAATCACCTTTCTCGCGATTCGCACTCGCCTTTAACACATTACCAATCGCAATACCTTCTGGGTAACGCAAGGTTTTATCCTGTAACAAAGCTCGTCGCAGCGGAATCGTAAATAAAACACCAAGAATACCGCCAAGCAGTGCCGTCGTTGCAGTCTGCCAATAATTAAATCGATCCCACACATGCAAAATAATAAGGGCTGGCAAGATAAACGCGATCCCGGCGGTCAAGGCTTCCCCGACGGATGCCATCAACTGGACCATATTATTTTCAAGCACATTAGAGTGCTTGAAAAAGCGTAAAATCCCCATGGAAATCACGGCCGAGGGAATGGAGGCTGACACCGTAATCCCTACTTTCAACCCAAGATAAGCATTCGCCGCTGCTAAAACGATCGTTAAAATGACGCCGAGTACAACCGCCCGGAAGGTGATTTCTGGCAGCTGAACATGCGCTGGGATCAAAGGGCCCGTTGCATCAGCTGAAGGCGTGGTTGAGTGCGATGACTGAGTTGCGTCAGTGTTCTTATTGTTCATGGGGATATAACTCTCTTATTGCGATTTAACAGTCATACCATTCATTGAGCCGTAAATGAAGCTCTTTTATTCCCTCATTTTTCATCGCAGAAAAGGTTTGTAGCGTAATCATATTCCGATAAGCATCCGTCAAGGCAGCTAAAACCTCGAGTTTTGTTTTTTGCGCCGCCCCTTTACTCAGTTTGTCTGCTTTATTTAACAAGATATGCACTGGCAAATCGCGGTTGTCACAGTAATGCAATAACTGCTTATCCAGTGGTTTTAACGGATGGCGAATATCCATGACGAGGATCAACCCCTGCAGCGATTCACGCTTTTGTATGTATGCATCAACTGTTCTTTGCCACTTTTCCTGAGCAGCAATGGGCACATTCGCAAACCCGTAGCCAGGGAGATCGATAATGCGGCGCGCCTCATCCAAGACAAAAACGTTAACGAGCTGTGTTCGTCCTGGTGTTTTACTGACGCGGGCAAGGCCTTTCTGATTGGTTAAGCGGTTCAATACACTGGATTTTCCAGCATTGGATCGACCGACAATGGCAACTTCAACACCCTTGTCCGCCGGTAATTGTTTAATATCGGCTGCACTTAATAGGAATTCCGCATTTTGATAGAGCGATGACATAGGTGATCTATACCTTAGTTAATTAGTGCAACGAAAAACGGGGAAATCGAGCTCTGTACATGACAAAAAATACATTCTAGCCATTCACCCTTCGAGACGGCGCAAAAAACGCGCCTCCTCAGGGCGAACGGCCAGTTTATGAACATATTTAGAACCCGTTCGTGCTGAGGAGGCGCGTTTTTTGCGCCGTCTCGAAGCATGAACGGACAATTTTAAATTTTGTCATGTACAGAAGAAATCGAGACAAAATCGTTACAAATTTGAAGAGAATAGTTTATCCTATTTGTCGAAAATTTGTAATGATTTTGACCGATTCTACTCTTTTTGCCGTCAGTGAAAACACAAGGGACAGAACCTAGAGAACCCCTCACAATGGAAACGCACATGATACTGGATTCTTTAAACAGCGCACAGCAAGAAGCGGTCAGCGCACCGCTGGGACACCAATTAATTTTAGCAGGGGCTGGTAGCGGCAAAACGCGCGTCCTCACCCACCGCATTGCCTGGCTGGTTCAGCGCGAGCAAATCTCCCCGTTGCAAATCATGGCCGTCACCTTTACGAACAAAGCGGCCAATGAAATGCGCACGCGTATAGAACACCTCTTACGTGTTCCAGCAAAAACCATGTGGATAGGCACCTTTCATGGCTTATCGCACCGATTTTTGCGCGCACACTGGCAAGAAGCGAATTTGCCGCAGACCTTCCAGATTTTAGATTCAGACGATCAACTGCGCATGGTTCGCCGTGTTATTCACTCGCTTAATTTAGATGAAGATCGTTATCCACCGAAAGAAGCAAGATGGTTTATCAACGCACAAAAAGAAGAAGGCCGTGATCCTCACCAAGTAATTCCGCATGATATGGCGAGTCAAACCTACCTTAACGTTTATCAAGCGTATCAAGCTGCCTGCCAACGCGCGGGTGTGATTGATTTTACTGACTTGCTGTTTAAGACATGCAAACTACTGCAATCGAATGCAAACTTGCGCCAACATTATCAAGAACGTTTTCGCTGCATTTTAGTAGATGAGTTTCAAGATACGAATACCATTCAATATATGTGGCTTAAATTATTTGCGGGCGAAGCAAATGCTGTCATGATTGTTGGCGATGATGATCAATCGATTTACGGCTGGCGTGGTGCGCGCATTGAAAATATCCACCGTTTTTCCAACGATTTTCCTGGCGCAAAAACTATTCGGCTTGAACAAAACTATCGTTCCACGGGCACCATTTTAAAAGCAGCCAATGCACTCATTGCTAAAAATACGGGAAGACTTGGTAAGAATTTATGGACCGATGATAAAGACGGCGAACCAATTACTGTTTATTCAGGTTTTAATGAAACCGATGAAGCCTTTTTCATTGTGAATCGCATCCGTGAATTACGCCAAACCGATTATCGTTTGCGTGATATCGCTATTCTTTATCGCTCAAACGCACAATCACGTGTACTTGAAGAAGCGCTCATGCAATTTGGCATACCGTATCGTGTTTACGGTGGTTTACGTTATTTTGATCGTGCTGAAATTAAAGATGCACTCGCTTATTTACGCATGCTGGCAAATCCGTCTGATGATAGCGCGTTTGAACGCATCATTAATACGCCCACGCGCGGTATCGGTGATCGTACCGTGACAGCCATTCGCGAACACGCACGTGAAGCAAACGCTACGCTGTGGCAAGCGCTCCTGCAATTATCAGGAAAGCAATTTTTCGCAGCCCGCGCTCATCAATCACTTGAAGCCTTTGTGAATCTCATTCAAAGCATGAGCGATAAAACACAGACGATGACGCTCGATAAGCAAGTAGAATACGTCTTGCGTGCAAGCGGCCTCATTGAACATTACCGCAAAGAAAAAGGTGAAAAAGGCTTAACGCGGCTTGAAAACCTGGAAGAATTAATCAATGCAGCGCATCAATTTATTCAAGAAGGCACGCCCGATGATATGCCGCCGCTCGCTGCCTTTTTAGCGTATGCGGCACTTGAATCGAGTGATGAGCAAGCGAATGAACATGATGATTGTGTTCAATTGATGACGCTGCATTCCGCCAAAGGTCTTGAATTTCCCGTGGTCTTTCTTGCGGGCTGTGAAGAAGAATTATTTCCGCATTATCTTTGTATGCATGATCCTAAAGCACTCGAAGAAGAAAGACGACTTTGTTACGTTGGCATGACACGCGCAGAAAAAAAACTTTTCATGACGTATGCTGAACTAAGACGCATGCATGGCAAAGAAGCGTATCACAAGCCATCACGCTTTTTGCATGAACTGCCGCCAGAATTGATTACCGAAGTGCGCTTTCGCACTAAAGTATCACCACGCCCAATGCCTATCGCTAATTCTTACAAACCAGAAGCGGAAGGTAAGTTTCGTATTGGCCAAGAAGTACAGCATCGCATTTTTGGTGATGGTACCGTGCTTTCGCTTGAAGGGGATGGTGAAGATATGAAAGTCAAAGTGCGCTTTGCAAAAGTTGGCACCAAAACATTGATCGGTAGTTATTTGAATCCGAAGTGAGTAAAGGCTTCACGTCTTCACTTCCGCCCTACAACCAACAACCGAGACACAACATGTATTCTCTAATCAAAAAAATTCTTTTTCTCTTAGACCCAGAGACATCACATACCATTTCATTAAAAGCGTTAAAGTGGTGTCATCGCCTTGGGCTTACCAAATTATTTTCAACCAAAATCAAAGCGCCCTGTGAATTCATGGGCTTGCATTTTGAAAACCCGATTGGTCTTGCGGCAGGGCTTGATAAAAATGCGGATTACGTTGATGCGCTGTCTGATTTAGGATTTGGTTTTATTGAAATTGGCACGGTGACACCGAGAACACAAATGGGTAATCCTAAGCCGCGCTTATTTCGCTTAGTCAACGAAGAAGCGATTATTAATCGTATGGGATTTAATAATAAAGGTGCGGATTACGTTGTTAAGAATTTAAAAAAGAGCCGTTATCGCGGTGTGCTTGGAATTAATATCGGCAAAAATAAAGAGACGCCTTTAGATCAAGCAGCTGATGATTATGTGATTTGTTTTAGAAAATTAGCGCCCTTTGCGAGTTACATCACCATTAATATTTCATCGCCCAATACACCTGACCTACGAAATTTACAAGCCTCTGCACAGCTCGATGCCTTACTCACGACAATGAAAGCTGAGCAGCAATACTTTAATGTAGAATATCAACGCTATGTGCCACTGGTTGTAAAAATTGCACCGGATTTAACGGATGATGAAGTAAAAGAAATAGCGGCGATTTTAATTGCCAAAAAAATTGATGGTGTAATTGCAACTAACACGACGATATCACGTGATGGAATAAATGAATCGCGCTATAAAAATGAAGCCGGTGGATTAAGTGGTAAGCCCCTGCAAAAACGCAGCGCTGATATCATCAAAAAATTACATCAGCATTTACAAGATAGAATACCTATTATCGGTGTTGGCGGCATCATGGATGAAGCTTCCGCCAATGAAAAATGGAAAGCAGGCGCTAAACTTTTGCAAATTTATACCGGGTTTATTTTTAAAGGACCTGGATTGATAAAGCGACTGTCTCGCACGAAGATGTCATCATGACTGCGTTATCATTTGAGCGTTGTAGTATCAGCACTGTCATGCGTAAACTGGATGCCAGCTAAAAACGCGCTGGCATGACAGTCCGAAAATTAATGTCATGCCAGTGGCGGCGTATAGCTGACACAATGTCATGCCAGTGGCGGCGTGTAGCTGACACAATGTCATGCCAGTGGCGGCGTATAGCTGACACAATGTCATGCCAGTGGCGGCGTATAGCATGACACAATGTCATGCCAGTGGCGGCGTATAGCATGACACAATGTCATGCCAGCGCGCTTTTAGCTGGCATCCAGTTTTTTGAAAAAAAGGTTGGCATGACAGTTATTTTGAAAACACTCACCAACTCTTTCGCCATGAGATTTTAACATCAGTGGTTGATTGTGATGAGGTTGCTTCCTGGTTTTGGTGAAGAAAATGAAACTTATTCGTTAAACTTTTTACTTCGCCTTTAATCAGCATTTCAACCTGATTTTTTTGTAGCAAATCATGGTCATAAGAAAAGCGCAATTCGCTGGCTATTTTTTTAATATTTTCATTCTGATTGAGTAACTGGTGAAGCATCTCATCATTCAGCAAATCGAATTTATGCAGCGTTTTTAAACAGAGCACAATATCATTTGCTTCAATATTGAGGCAGCATAGTGTGCCGCTGATTGCAAATATTTTATCATTTAATGATAGTTGTAACTGATTAAGCTGAAATAAACAACTTGAAAGGTTATACGTTTCATCTATATTCATCTTGGTAAGCATGATAAATACGTTTTTGCATAATAACTTTCTCTCATGCAACGCATCCATGATTACCCAAAAGCATTCATCGTGGTTGAATTGCTTGCGCAGCTTTTGCAGATACCAAAATTCGCCTTTGCCTGCCACAAGCACTACTAACGCGTAAACTTCATCATCAGATAATGCATACGTATCAGCTTTCGCTTCGAATTGTGCAAGAAAGGATTTTAATACTTTCGCTTCCTCGTATTCACCTATCACTGAATTGGCGAGATACGTCTGCCAGGATTCATTGTATTCTTTTAAAATGTCACGCCATTGACCAAGTAACATAAGCTACTCCACTGTGACGGATTTTGCTAAATTTCGCGGCTGATCGACGTCCGTTCCCTTAAAGACGGCAACATGATAAGCAAGCAATTGCAATGGGATAGTGTAGAGAATAGGTGATAACAACGGATGTACTGTTGGCATCATCAGGATATCTGCATTTGCAAAAGCATCTTGCGATGCCAACCTTTTTTCATCGGTCAAGACATACAATTTACCACCGCGTGCGCGCACTTCTTGCAAATTAGACAGGTTTTTTTCTAATAAGTTATCATTCGGTGCGAGTGCGATCACCGGCATATTCTCATCAACCAATGCGAGTGGGCCGTGCTTTAATTCACCGGCTGGATAGCCTTCTGCATGAATATAAGAAATTTCTTTCATCTTCAAAGCGCCTTCGAGTGCAATTGGAAATAGCACACCACGTCCCAGGAAAAGTGCATGGTGTTTATCCGTGAATGCTTTTGCCCATTGTGAAATCATATTATCTTGCAGCAATACTTCTTGTGTTAACGCTGGGATTTGTTGCAAATGCTGTATCAATTCAGCTTCTACTTGTGGTTGATGATTTCGCTTGTGGCTAATTGAAAGCGCTAACAAAAATAGTGAAACGAGTTGGGTGACAAATGCTTTGGTGGAAGCAACACCAATCTCAACACCCGCTCTTGTTAAAAAATACAACTCTGCTTCACGCGTCATAGAACTTCCCGCGACATTACAAATCGCAATCGTACTCAAGAAATCCATTTTTTTCGCCAAACGCAAAGCGGCCAATGTATCAGCCGTTTCACCTGATTGCGATAACGTCACAAATAAACTGTTTTTAGATTGCGCTATATTACGATAACGAAACTCACTGGCAATTTCGACGGAGCAAGAGACTTTCGCCAATGATTCAAACCAATAGCGTGCTACCATCGCCGCATGATAGCTGGTACCACACGCAACCAATTGCACGTGCTCAACTTGCGGGAAAATTTCCTCCGCTGACAAACCGAAAATAGCAGGGGCAATCGCATTCTTGGTGATTCTATCTTCAAGACAAGCCGTGATGGCTTTCGCCTGCTCCATGATTTCTTTTTTCATGTAATGTCGATACTCGCCGCGCTCAATGGCATCCAGATTGATGGCTAACTGATGTACCGAACGCGTAACCGGCTGCAAATTACCGTTATAAATAGCAATGGTATCAAGGGAAATATCAGCAAAATCATTGTCTTCAAGATAAATAAATTGTTGCGTCACAGAGAGTAACGCCAGCGGATCGGATGCAATAAAATTCTCGCCCAAGCCTTTTCCGATGACGAGCGGGCTGCCTTGCCGCACAGCAATCAAACGGTGCGTATCGTATTTTGAAATAATCCCCAATGAATAAGCGCCCTCTAATTCAGCAACCGTTGCGTGAACAGATTTTAATAAATCATGGCTTTCGCTGTAGTGATGATGCAGCAAATGGACAACGACTTCCGTATCGGTGTCTGAATGGAAGTGATAACCGGCTTTAACCAACTTATCACGTAACGTCGCGTGATTTTCAATGATGCCGTTATGGACGAGTGCAAATTCATCGTGTGAAACGAATGGGTGAGCATTTTTTTCAGAAGGGGCGCCATGCGTCGCCCAGCGCGTATGTGCAATGCCTGTGTGACCCATCAGTGGATGATCACCCAGCACACGTTCAAGTTCCCGCACTTTTCCGACGACGCGCAAGCGCTCGAGTTGCTGATTATCGACCACCGCAATACCCGCTGAATCATAGCCACGATATTCAAGCTTCTTTAAGCCATCAATCAATAACATCGCAATAGGTCGCTTTGCCACCGCACCAACAATACCGCACATGAGCCTCTGTCCTTCTCTATGAGCTAAATGGCTGCATTATAGCTAATCAGCTTCCGAAATGCGAAAGAGAAGTGAGATTATCAAACTGTGTCATGCCAGCGTGCTTTTAGCTGGCATCCAGAATGAACCTGAGAAAAGCCTGGATGCCAGCTAAAAGCACGCTGGCATGACACAGTTCCATAAATACTCTCCTGAAATGGCCTTTTCCTTTAAAGCACGCTGGCATGACACAGTTCCATAAACACTTTCCGGAAACGGTCTTCTTCTTTATTGTTTTATTTGGCCTTTTTCACCGGCCGCTGCCAATCTTTAATGCCACGCTGCTGTAATTGCTGTGTCAAAATCAGTTGATGGGCAGGCGCATCTTGAGTGATCGTAGAGCCTGCGGCAATGGTTGCCCCTTCGCCGATGGTCACAGGTGCAACGAGCTCTGACCCTGAACCAATATGTACATCATCGCCGATGATGGTCTTGTGCTTATTCGCCCCATCGTAATTACACGTAATCGTACCAGCGCCAATATTCACCCGTTTGCCGACCTCGCTATCGCCAAGGTAGCTCAAATGATTCGCTTTAGAACCATGGTCAATTTTGCTATTTTTGACTTCGACAAAATTACCGATATGCACCTCCGTCCCAAGCACACTACCGGGACGAATGCGCGCAAAGGGACCAATCACACAGCCTGCGGCAATCTCTGCTTCTTCAATCACGCTATTCGTTTTAACTATCACCTTCGCACCCAGTGTTGTATCGCGTATTATGTTATTGGGACCAATCACACAACCATCGCCAATCACCACACGCCCCTCAAAAATCACATTCACATCAATGATTACCTCACGACCGATCTTGACCTCACCGCGAATATCGAGGCGGTTCGGATCAAGCACCATCACGCCTTGCCGCAACAGATTTTCCGCTAATTGCCGTTGATGAAAACGCTCCAAATGCACGAGCGCGAGTTTGTCATTAACACCGGCGATTTCTTCAACCATCGCTGGCTGTACCGCTTCTACCGTTAATTTTTCAGCAACCGCCATCGCAATAATATCAGTCAAGTAATATTCCTTTTGTTCATTGTGATTCTTAAGCCGCGGCAACCATTTTTTAAGATGCATGGCTGGCACAAGATAAATACCAGGATTGATTTCTCTTATAGCACGCTCAGTCTCAGTTGCATCTTTTTCTTCAACGATGGCAATAATGCGGCCCGCTTGATCGCGCTTGATGCGTCCGTAACCCGTTGGTTTATCCAAATGGGCTGTCAACATGGCAAGGCCGTTTTGCGGTGCTGCGGCTATCAATTTTTGCAGGGTATCAGCCGCAATAAGCGGCACATCGCCGTATAACACCAAGACGTGATCATCATCGTGAATCAGAGGGAGTGCTTGCAGGAGCGCATGACCTGTTCCTAGTTGTTCGCGCTGCTCCACCCAGCGAACGGAGAGGTGCGCAAACTGCGCTCTCAGCTTTTCACCTTCGTGGCCGTAAATAACAATCGGCGTAACCTTTGGTGAGACCGCTATCGCGGTGGAAATAACATGTTCCAACATAGGTTTACCCGCGAGCAGATGCAATACCTTAGGCAAAGCAGAATACATACGTTTGCCTTGACCCGCTGCGAGAATAACGACCTGGATTGCCATAGTTCACCTTTTTATAGTTTTTGCAATTCATCTATCAGCGCTTTCACGCGCTTATCATCAACAATCAGTTTATCAATACAGAGAAATGAAACATGTTCAAGCTTATCTGAAATTGCATTCAACATGAATGAAATCTCGCCGATAGGCTTTACAATATCCCGCTCATTCTTCACTAAAATCGGATCTTCTTCACCACTATATGATTGGTGTGGCGTTTTAATAATAGCAAGCTGCCAATCTTGAAAATCAGCTTGATAACGATCTTTAAATGTTTTTAACGCCGCTTCCGCAATCCGGTGATCCACATGATCTAAACGGATTATTTTCGGCATTTTTCGATAATGCAAGCGCGCGGCAATTTGGGTTGCAGGATGATCATCGCACATCGTTGCAAGGCGTTTAATGAGTGCAAACACATCGTAATCGCATAATTCTTTATAGTTTTCGTAGTGCGCTTTAAGAAATGCTTTTTTATGTTTTGCTAGCCCCTCTGCTTTCGCTTTTTGATTAAATTCATCGGCTGCCATGAGAAATTGCGCAAGCGGATTTTGTTTAAGCTGGGCGTAAGGTGGATGTGTCGCTAAACTACTTGCTAACTGAATCAACCATTGCACCAGAAAATACTCGAGTGCTAATTTTTTTTGTGAATGATAAATATTTCGCATCATTAAACGACGCGCCATTAAATAATGTTCAACCACTCCGATGCCTTTATGCGTAATGCCAAGCCGCTCACCTTCATATGATGAGACTATCGTCATGCAATGCAGCATCCAGCGAAAATCAAATTCACCATAAGTCACCCCACAAAAATGGCTATCACGCCGCAAATAATCAAGACGATCAGCATCCAGTTGTGACGAAACAATATCTGCCAATACACTTTTGGCGACGGGCTTATGCATAATCATATCGGCGATGTGGCGAAATTTATCTTCCGTTAAATGATAGCGCGGATTCACACGATTATATTCGTGGAAAAATTGTGAGTTACCAAAATCAGCCAAAAAATACGGCGTCCAATCTTCATGTCGAATTGATTTATCAAAAAAAATCCCCTCAAACGCATGCGAAAATGGCCCATGGCCAATATCATGCAAAAGACAGGCAATCATCACTAATTGCCGCTCTTCATCCGCCAAGCCGATCTTTTGTGCGATTTGTCCTGCGACATAGGAAGCGCCCAGGCAATGATTAAAGCGCGTGTGAACAGCGCCCGGGAAAATAAAATCACCCATGCCAAGTTGTTTGATATGCCGCAAGCGTTGAAAAGGCGGGCTATCAATAAACGGTTTGACCCATGAATCTTCCACTGAGGTAAATTGCATAGTGTCGTGAACAGGATCTTTGATAACGTGATATCGGTTATTCATCATGGGAAGAGTCTACTACATATCGTTAAAGCTCAAAAGTACTGCTACCTTGCGGCGGTAACCCTGGCTGATCATATAGGCCGCCAAGCGGCATCCGTTTTATCACCCTATACTGCGACCCTTCCGGATGCGGCTCGCTGCGATATAGTGTCACCTCTCTAACGGCGATGCCGTTTATCACCGGTGCCTCCACTTCATTCAGGAATTGAAGTCCAACACCGCGCGGCTGCTTGATCCGGCCAATCGTCAAATGGGCGCGGAACGGACGCTCCTCGACTTGATAATGCGTTTTTTTGATGCCATCCCCCACTGCCTCTGCTAAGGGTGATAAGGCATCTTGTGGCGTGACATCAAACACAATGACGCGAGGATGATACAAACTCGGATATAATCGCAAATCCCCCAATGAAAATGCTGGATAGCGACTAATGGATTGAATGGCTCGCTCAACATTTTCGCTCAATAATGGCAAATCATCTGAGGCAACGCTTG
>Ga0155585_1072_pt1 | contig 18506 bp, 18 predicted proteins | sample RifCSPhighO2_12_FD_107242 | JGI IMG/M metagenome (GOLD analysis project Ga0155585, IMG submission 107242) | Gammaproteobacteria bacterium RIFCSPHIGHO2_12_FULL_43_28 | reverse complement strand
GTGCCTTGAATTTCAATAAAACCGCCGTGTTCCGTCATGACCACATTCATGTCGGTTTCAGCAGATGAATCTTCGACATAATCTAAATCAAGCATCGCTTTACCTTCAAATATACCGACAGAAACGGAAGCAATAAATTGACGAAAAGGATTGGTCGTCATCGCTTTCTTTTTGATGAGTGATTGAATCGCATCATATAGCGCCACACAACCGCCCGTGATCGATGCAGTGCGCGTGCCGCCATCGGCCTGAATGACATCGCAATCAATCGTAATCGTCTTTTCGCCGAGTGCTTTCATATCAATAGCAGCTCGTAATGAGCGGCCAATCAAGCGTTGAATTTCTTGTGTGCGGCCTGTTTGTTTGCCCTTGGCTGACTCGCGTTGCATTCGGCTATGCGTTGAGCGCGGTAGCATGCCGTATTCCGCGGTGATCCAGCCTTGACCGCTATCTTTCAGAAAGGGCGGCACACCAGGGATGATGCTGGCTGTGCAAATGACTTTTGTCTCGCCAAATTCTACCAATACCGAACCTTCGGCGTGTTTGGTGTAATTTCTAGTCAGCCTAATTGGGCGTAGTTCGTGCGGCTCACGTTCACTCGGTCTCATGGCATTGACACTCAGATTAAAAAGGGCATTATTAAGCGCATCGTTCTGGTTGTAAAGTCAGAAAGTGCTTTACTGAGTGAGATATTTCAGTGCTAATTTACGCATGATGCTATCGTATAAATCACGTCTTACAGTCAACGATAATAGATGCCACCGTCAAATAATCTACAAAACAATCTCTTTCATCAGTGAGCTGGTTTCCTTGAAAAAATCAACTATTATTTGAAGTGGCATGTTTATCACGGTAAAGAAGCCCGCTTTCCATATATTCACCCTATTGGTTGAGGTATATTTTTTCAGAAAGCTTGCATAATACCACACGAGGAGATTATTTTTCTGGCAGGGTGATTTCCCTCATTGATCGGTGACATTACTCGCGCATTGGCTAAATTGAAATAGGTCCTTGACTAGTGATTGAATTGTTTTCAATTGCCGGCGCATAAGCGAAAAATGCGCTCCCACCTTTTATATAATCGAGTAATGCATTTTTCTTTGCTTGTGCAACTGCGAAGCAACCCCAGCTTCTTCCGGCACGATGATTTTCCATAATGTATTCAGGTGATGCATAAAATGCAGAATGAATCACTACATTACGAATGCGTGCACGATCATTAATCCCTTTTTGTAATCCATCTAGACGCATTGATTTACCATGCCCACCATAATATTCATTTGAAGTAACGTATAATCCTAGACTCGAAGCCTTTGTGTTACTTTGGTTTGAAAATCGTTTCGCATAAACCAATCCACTGCCAGATCCTTGGGTTGTGTATAGCTTCATCAATACTTTATTCTCGTGTAAATTAAGCACCCACATGCGCTTTTCATAAGAGGGTAAAGTAAAATCAACAACTGTCAGTGTATTTTTATTGTTACCTAATTTGCCATGGTTGCGAGCCCATGAATAGGCATTAAGCGCTGTCTTTAGTGCTTTAGGTTTCAAACCTTGAGCGGAAGCTACTGACATCAGCACAGATACATTAACACCAGCAACCTGACTGCCTTTGAATTTATCGTGTTTGGTCGGTCTCTGTTTAGATTGATCAAGATTTACTAGTTGTAGTTTAGCGTTATCGTGAACAATTGATAACGGCAATATCGGTTTGTTTTTTGGAGAAATCAAATGCGGCTTTCCCCAAACAAATGAAGCAACCAAAATAAATGTACTAATCACCACTATTAAAATCGATTTCATCTTCAAGCCTCGTTTGTAGGTCTCTTATAGTAGGTATGGATTATACAAAAATAGGTCTAACTCGTCCAATTTATGAATATGAAATGAAAATAGCAGATTATCCATAATGTTAAAGATCCAACAATGCCAATCTTTAAATGATTTTTCGTCAATTTTTCTTGACGCTCACAGTAGATGTCTGTGCTAACGTTGCCTAGATTTAAAAAGCAATAAGGCACTTTCCAGAGGCGCCTTTCGGTTTTATTGATCAGAGAAACATATTTTATATTTTTTTCCATCACAACAACCGATCGAAGCGTGTTCTCTGTTTCATCAAAAAATGAAACGGTATCGCCCACCTTAAATGCTTGGCGTGCTGCTTTTATTCGGTCGGGGTTTTCCACCTCATGTGAGATGGCGATGCCAAGTCTAAATAAATCAAAAAGTCCACTGGCATTGACACTCAGATTAAAAAGGGCATTATTAAGCGCATCGTTCTGGTTGTAAAGTCGGAAAGTGCTTTACTGAGTGAGATATTTCAGTGCTAATTTACGCATGATGCTATGGTACATGGCAATCTTATGGCTTGAAGTGCAACGCTTTACTTTTGATTTATAATTTTCTCACGGAGATAGGAAGGTGAGATATCTGCCCCATTTTCCCATGTAATTGTACCAATATCCGAATTCACCGTTACTTTAGAGAAGAATTCACGATCATTTAATGGCTTAAATACCCCTTCAAATGAAATAATTTTTGATATATCAACTTCACCAGAAGTGCCATCGTCAAACGTTAAGCGAACTATATAGTCTTTTACAAGTTGCACTTCAATCACATCAACATTATGACATTTCATAAGACTACTCCAGCGGCTTGATTGGCTTCAGTTGTGCCAGTTTCTCAGCGAGTTTCCAGTCTTCCATAAGCTCATCCTGATGTTGACTGGCCCACTCAATAACTAACCCAAGCGCTTTTGGGGACAACTTCCCATCCAATATGGCTAAGTCTTCAATTGAAACAGAAGCCTTGTATTCATTATAACGTACATGAAAGTGTGGCGGGTTATGATCTTGATAATACATCGCAATTATAATTCCAAAAAATCTACTTATTTCAGGCACTTGTAATCTCTTTAAGTCAGCTTTACCAATCTTTCGAAAATTATATCATGAGTGTAATCTTTCCCATATAACTAATCGTGATGCCTATTATGTGCCTGGAACGTTAGAATTAATGATCGATAAAGAAATATACGAAAAAGTGGCAAATAAGATTGAAACGACATATTTGAATTATTTTTAGTTAAATTACAGGTAGTTGAGGCTTATTCACTCGGTCTCATGGCATTGACACTCAGATTAAAAAGGGCATTATTAAGCGCATCGTTCTGGTTGTAAAGTCAGAAAGTGCCCTCATATAGTTTGATAGGCGCGTCAATAGACTCCTGGGTGGGGTTAAATCAAGAGGAGACACGGTTTTGGCAGAAATGCATGGTACGACAATTATTTCAGTAAGACGCAATGGCAAAGTAGTGATCGGCGGTGATGGTCAGGTGACGCTGGGTCACATCATCATGAAAGGTAATGCTCGTAAAGTGCGTCGTCTTTATAACGGTAAAATTTTAGCGGGGTTTGCAGGCGGTACTGCTGATGCCTTCACTTTATTTGAACGTTTTGAATCCAAATTAGAAAAACATCAAGGGAATTTGTTGCGCTCCGCAGTTGAGCTTGCCAAAGATTGGCGGACCGATCGTATGCTTCGGCGTTTGGAAGCAATGCTGATTGTAGCGGATACGAAAGCCTCTTTAATTATTACCGGTAATGGTGATGTCATTGAGCCTGAAAATAATTTGATTGCGATTGGTTCAGGCGGTGCGTATGCAAAATCAGCAGCCGTTGCCTTAATCGAAAATACCGAACTCGATGCAAAGTCGATTGTTGAAAAAGCACTAACGATTGCTGCGGCAACGTGCATTTACACCAATCAAAATTTCACCATAGAAACCTTGGAATAATTAGTGAATAGTATGCTGGCACACAAAGAAGATATAGAAAATATGAGCGAAAATAATATGGTTACTCCCGTTGTTCCATCGACACCGACACCGAAAGAAATTGTCGCTGAACTAGATAAACACATTGTTGGACAGGCTGAAGCAAAGCGAGCTGTTGCTGTTGCACTGCGTAATCGCTGGCGTCGCATGCAATTACCAAAAGAATTGCGCGATGAAATCATGCCAAAAAATATTTTGATGATAGGGCCGACCGGCGTTGGTAAAACAGAAATTGCGCGTCGATTGGCGAAATTAGCAGATGCACCGTTTATTAAAATAGAGGCAACGAAATTTACCGAAGTGGGTTATGTTGGCCGCGACGTGGAATCGATTATTCGCGATTTAGTCGACATGGCGATTAAAATGGTGCGTGAACAGGAAGCGATTAAGGTGCGTCCTCGTGCTGAAGAAGCCGCAGAAGAGCGTATTTTAAATGCTCTTTTGCCGCCGGCACGCGGTAGTTTTGTCGGCGAGCCGCATGAGCTGCCGAAAGAAGATTCCGCCACAAGACAGTTATTTCGCAATAAAATCCGCGAAGGCTTGATGGATGACAAAGAAATTGAAATTGAAGTTTCAATGCCACCCTTTGGCGTTGAAATTATGTCGCCGCCCGGCATGGAAGAAATGACTAACCAATTGCAAAGCATGTTTCAAAATCTCGGTTCAGAGCGTAAAAAATCTCGCAAAATGAAAGTGGGTGATGCAAAGAAAATTTTGCGTGAAGAAGAAGCCGCAAAATTGATTGAGGATGATGAAATCAAATCACGCGCGATTGAATCCGTTGAACAAAACGGCATCGTATTCCTCGATGAAATTGATAAAATTGCCAAACGTTCTGAATACGCGGGCGCTGATGTCTCGCGCGAAGGCGTGCAACGTGATTTGCTGCCATTGATTGAAGGTGCGACGGTTTCAACTAAATATGGCATGTTGCGTACCGACCATATTTTATTTATCGCCTCTGGTGCATTTCATTATGCTAAGCCCTCTGATTTAATCCCTGAATTACAGGGGCGCTTGCCAATCCGGGTCGAATTAAAATCCTTATCAACCGATGATTTTGTTCGCATTTTAACGGAACCTAAAGCATCATTAACGGAACAATACGTTGCTCTACTAAAGACCGAAGGCGTTAATATCGAATTTGCAGCGGATGGTATTCGACGTATCGCTGAAATCGCTTGGCATGTGAATGAGCGGATTGAAAACATTGGCGCGCGGCGTTTGCATACAGTGATTGAGCGTTTATTGGAAGAAGTATCTTATTTCGCAGCTGATTTGCAGGATACTAAAATTCAAATTGATGCGGCTTATGTGGATAAGTATTTGAAGGAATTATTGAAGGACGAAGATTTAACCAGTTATATCTTGTAAGGAATGGTTATGGATAAAGAAGCCGGTAAGAAAAGTGCCGCCTATGCTGCGCTTGATTTTATTAAAGATGATATGGTGATTGGCGTTGGCAGCGGTTCGACGGTTGATTATTTCATTGAAGCCCTAGCCTCTGTTAAACAAAAAATTGAAGGCGCTGTCGCAAGTTCGCTCGCAAGCGCTGAAAAAATAAAAGCACTTTCAATTCCGCTGTTAGATTTAAATTCGGTGAGTGAATTACCGCTTTATGTAGATGGCGCTGATGAGATTAATCCAGCAAAACAAATGATTAAAGGTGGTGGTGCTGCCTTAACGCGTGAAAAAATTATTGCAACCGTTGCAAAGAAATTCGTTTGTATTGCTGATGCATCAAAGCAAGTCGATTTATTGGGCGCCTTTCCAATTGCGGTTGAAGTAATACCGATGGCGCGCAGTTATGTTGCACGACAAATTGTGAAATTAGGCGGCGATCCAGTGTATCGCGAAGGCGTTGTCACCGATAATGGCAATGTCATTTTAGATGTGTTTAATCTCAAGTTGCTTGAGCCAGGCAAGCTGGAAGAGCAATTAAAAGCGATCGTTGGTGTCATCGAGAGTGGTATTTTTGCCAAACGCACAGCGGATGTTTTATTGCTGGGTAAGATGGAAAGTGTTGACGTAATGTAATTTGTCATGACGTCCCCTTTCAAAACGGATAATAAATCATTTGCACTACATTCCCATCCGGATCGGCACAATAAAAACTGCGTGTGCCATCGCGGTGATCTTTGGGCGCTGCTTTGATATCAACCTTGTTCGCAAGTAAATAAGTGTGCCATTCATCTACTTGATCGCGGTCCTTAAAAAAGAAACCAATATGATCGAGACGTTGGTGTTTATCTGCTTCAAAACCAGGTTTAGCGCGGTGCAGTGCTAGATTGTCATTGCCTGAAGTGAGATATACATTATCTTCATCCGGTTGCCACATGACCCGCATGCCAAGTAATTCAGTATAAAAATAGACACATTCAGCAAATTTTTTTGCAAAGAGCGCGACATGGTGGAGGCCTGCGTGCGGTGTTGGTTTTTTTTGCATGGTTAGGTTGCTCCATTCAATTGCATGCGCATGGCGGCAATGGCTTTGGCGTAATCAGAAGCGCCATAGATAGCAGAGCCTGCAATAAACATATCAGCGCCTGCTTTGGCGATTGCCTGAATGTTATCGACTTTGACACCACCATCAACGGCAAGGTGAATACGATGTTGCGCGGTTTTGATCAGTGCCTTTACATGGGCGATTTTATTAAGCGCAGAAGGAATGAAATGTTGTCCGCCAAAACCGGGATTGACGGACATCACTAAAATAAGATCAATTTTATCGAGCACGTATTCAATGCCGTGTAAGCTGGTGGCAGGATTTAAGGCAAGCCCTGCGCGACACCCTTGTTTGCGAATCAAATCCAGGCTGCGATCGATGTGCCTTGAGGCTTCTGGATGAAACGTAATATGGGTTGCACCAGCACTGGCAAAGTCGATAATGAGCTGGTCGACGGGCTTTGCCATTAAATGTACATCAATGGGTGCCTTAATGCCGTATTTTCGCAAGGCTTCGCAAACCAGCGGGCCGACGGTCAAATTGGGGACGTAATGGTTGTCCATGACATCGAGGTGCAGCATATCAGCGCCAGCAGCTAGCACGGCGGCCGCTTCTTCGCCAAGGCGGGCAAAATCTGCTGAGAGCAGTGAGGGTGCGATAATATAGGGTTTCATTTGCTTTTCCTTTGTCCATCCTACAAAATTTAATGCCGGTATGCTAACATCCGAACCACTCTATTCTATCAAGACTCATCGACTATGCGAGCCACTTATCGCGATTTTCTCGAATTATTCCTGCTTTTTTGCGGGAGCCTTCTGATTTTTACCTGGGGCTTGTCCTCGCAAGAAGTCGTTGCTTTCGATTCGCGCTTTTATTTATTCGCCCTTGAGATGTGGCGGCACGGCATTAGTCTTTTCCCTACCACTTATTCAAGGCCTTACCCTGATTATCCAGTGACATCGACCGCGCTTATTTATTTTTTCGCCTGTCTTTACGGGGGATTAAATAAACTGACCGCGATTTTGCCGAGCGCGATCGCTGCCAGTTTAACGGTGGTGACGACGTATTTAATTGGCTGTCTGCATCAAAAGCGTCTCGGTTTTTATGCGGTTTTATTTTTATTGCTCACGATTGGTTTTTTGAAAAGTGCGCGCTCAATTTCGCTTGATATGTATCCAACACTCCTAACGGCAGGTTGCTTTTATCTGATTTATTCCGCTGATTTATTGCAAAGACCGCGACGCAGTCGTTGGATTTACCCTTTAATGACGCTTAGTTTTGCGTTTCGTGGACCGATTGGTTTGGTGATGCCCGCAGGCGTGATTTGCGTTTATTATTTTCTTAATTTGCGGATTAAGAAATTAGTGACCACAGGTATATTTGCTTTTTTATTACTGGTTGCTTTGGTCGCCGTTTTATTTGCGGTTGCCTATTATGCAGGCGGTGAAACCTTTTTGCGTGATGTTATGCGTATGCAAGCACTCGGCCGCATCGATAATTATTATCGTCCGATTTATTATTATATGACCGCAAGTCTTGGCGGCTATGCGCTTAGTTTTCCGTTAGCGTGCTTGGTGCTTTTAGGGGTTGCGATCTGCAAGTTTAAAAATGAAAATATGCCACACACGAGATTTCTACTGTATTTAACGGGATGGGTGTTGATTATCATGCTTGGCATGAGTGTGCCTGGCGATAAGAAACTACGCTATATTTTACCTATTGTGCCTGCGCTTTCCTTACTTGCGGCTTACCCCTTGGCGATGAATGTGAAACAAACGTATTTTTGCTGTTTGCGTGCCATATTGGGTTGGCTATTTTTATTTTTCCCCGCATTATGTTTACTTGCCATTGAACTTATTTATCTTTACGCGCATCGTGCCGGGATCGATTATAAGATTCCGTTTGTATCGCTTATTTTCTTTTTTGTATCAGCACAAAGTATTGCATTAATAACAGCCTATTTTTGTCGGCACGCATTACGTTTTGATGTGATCCTCACACTTGCAACGGCTGTGTTTCTTGTTTTTTATCTTACCGTCGTTGAGCCAGTCAGTTTTTATTATGATAAGGCGCGTGATGCGATTGCCGCCATTGAAATGCTGCGTCTTAAACAAGATGCGCAACTTGTTTTTTATAAAGAACAGCCCGATGGATTACCGATTAAATATTTAATTGATTCGCCCGTTGAAACGAAGCCCATTTTTATTGAAACACCGGCTGCACTTTTGCAATTTTCAGGCCCTGCTTTTTTTGTCGCGAGTGCTGCTCGTTTTGCTGAGTTAGCACATGAACGTTTTACGATTATCGCAACGATTGAAATGGGTCACGTTAGACTCGTGGTGTTTCAGCTCAAACAAAAAGGAGAACGTTAGTGAGCGATCAACTTTGCATACATTGTTATGTATCAGGAAAAGTCCAAGGGGTGTGGTATCGCGCATCGACAAAAACAGAAGCGGATAAACTTGGGATTTGTGGCTTTGCGCGCAATTTACCAGACGGTCGCGTGGAAGTGCATGCTTGTGGTGAAAGAACAAAGGTCATGCAGTTACTTGAATGGCTAAAGCGCGGCCCAAGGCTTGCCAACGTGACAGAAGTCACGGTCGACGTACTGCCTTTTGAATCGCACCAGAATTTCAGGGTCTCCTAGGGTCTATTGACAATTGGAGTCTCATGCGAAAAACAAGAACATCGAGGCAAAATGAGCGCGAATTCGAGGAGAATAGCACGGACTATTTGACGAGAATTCGCGCTCATTTTGACCGATGTCGCTTGTTTTGCAGCGAGAATTGCAATTGTCAACAGACCCTAACATTCAAGCAATTTCAATCATTTCAAAATCGTCTTTGGTCGCACCGCATTCTGGGCATTGCCAAGCGGGCGGTACCTCTTCCCAGCGCGTACCGGGCAGAATACCATCCAGGGGCCAGCCTTTTTCTTCATCATAAATAAAGCCGCAGAGTAGGCACATAAATCGTTTGTAAGGGGCTTTCGCTCTTTCTAACATAATGGTTCTCTTTAGTTGTTAATCGATTGTAGTCTGATTAGAATGGCGCTCACAAATAAGCTGTAAAGCGAGAGCATTATACCCGCTTGTATTCGCTTTTTTAACCCTAAAGAGGATCTGATCATGCTATCTCACTCCGCAGAGTTGCTCTTGCAAGCAGAAAAACTCATTCCTGGCGGTGTGAATTCTCCCGTGCGCGCCTTTCGCGGTGTGGGCGGCCGTCCTATCTTTTTTGAACGAGGTCACGGTGCGTATCTCGTTGATGTAGATGGTCGAGAGTATGTTGATTATATCTGTTCTTGGGGCCCGTTGATTGCAGGACATAATCATCCGTACGTATTGGAAAAAGTGCTGGAAGCGGTCAAGAAGGGTGCGAGTTTTGGGGCGCCAACGGAGGCGGAAGTTAAGTTGGCACGAAAAGTGACGGAACTCATGCCATCGATTGAAATGGTGCGATTCGTCAACTCGGGTACTGAAGCTGCGATGAGTGCTATTCGCCTTGCGCGAGGTTTCACTAAACGCGATAAAATCATTAAGTTTTCTGGTTGTTATCATGGCCATACCGATTCATTGTTAGTCGCAGCAGGTTCAGGTGCACTGACCCTCGGTGTGCCTAATTCAGCCGGCGTGCCCGCATCATTTACGCAGCACACCTTGGTTGCCACATACAATAAACTGGATGAGGTTCTAGCCCTATTTGCAAAATACGGCGATCAGATTGCGGGTGTGATTGTTGAACCTGTGGCTGGAAACATGAATTGTGTGTTACCGGTCCCAGGCTTTTTGCAAGGGTTGCGCGAATTATGTAATGAATACGGCAGTCTTTTGATTTTTGATGAAGTCATGACCGGTTTTCGTGTGGCTAAGGGCGGTGCTGCACAACAGTTTAACATTCAACCTGATATCACAGTGCTTGGCAAAGTGATTGGCGGCGGATTCCCCGTTGGTGCGTTTGGTGGGCGCGCAGACATTATGCATGCTATCGCACCGCTTGGCCCTGTTTACCAAGCGGGTACCCTGTCTGGTAATCCGGTTGCCATGACGGCAGGACTTGCCACGTTGGACGTGTTAAGCGCGCCTGGTTTTTATGAGACATTAACTAGCCAAACAAATAAATTAGTGAATGGATTAAAGGCGCTAGCAAAAGAGGCCAGTATCCCTTTTTATGCGCATGCGATTGGCGGAATGTTCGGGTTCTTTTTCACTGACAAGGCGGAAATTAAGCAAGAAGATGACGTTAAAGCGTGTGATACGGACTTATTCCAGCGTTTCTTTCATGCTATGTTAGAAGAAGGTATTTACTTTGCACCGTCAGCGTTTGAAGCTGGATTTACCTCTTCGGTACATGGTGATAAGGAAATTAACAAAACATTGCAAGCAGCGGAAATGGTTTTCGCCAAACTACTTCAAGGTGAAGCATCATGCATCGGATTATCACCGGCGCGACAGGTCTGATCGGTGGACATCTAGTCAGGCACTGGTTGCAACAAAAGCACAAAGTGACGGTCATCGGCCGCACGAAAGTGCATATTGAGCAAGTTTTTGGGGATACCGTCCGAGCGGTAACGTGGGAAGAAGTCACCACCGATTTATTGCGCGAAGCAAATGCCATTATTAATTTGGCAGGTACTAACATTGGCGATGCGCGTTGGACTAAGACGCGTAAGCAAGACATGCTTAATAGCCGTGTGCAGACGACGGCGTTAATTGCCAATCTTCTGGCGCCGCTCGGTGCGAAGAGCCCGCCATTATTGAATGCAAGTGCCATTGGTATTTATGGACTACAACAACAAATTCCGCACGGTTTACCAAAAGCGTTTGATGAAAATACCCAAATTGATTGCGATAGCCCCCCTGATTTTTTGGCAGAAATTGCTTGTGCCTGGGAAAAAGCAGCGGCAAGTGCGAAAGAAAATGGCGTGCGTGTTATTCATCTCCGATTTGCGGTGGTGTTGGCAAAATCAGGCGGGGCGCTCCCAAAATTAATTCAACCCTTCAAACTTTATGTTGGCGGTGTGATAGGTACGGGCCGTCAGCCATTTTCATGGGTCGCGATTGAAGATGTGGTGCGAGCGATTGATTTTTTACTCAGTAAGCAAACAGCAGCCGGGCCCTTTAACGTGGTTGCGCCGAATGCAATCACGCAACGTGAGCTAGCGAAGACCATCGCGCAGGTACTTGCTCGGCCAAATTGGTTGCCCACGCCTGCATTTGCATTAAAAATAATCTTTGGTGAGGAGATGGCGCAAGATTTACTCTTGGAAGGGCAGCATGCATATCCCAAACGTCTTATCGATTTGGGTTTCCAATTTGCCTATCCTGATATTGAATTGGCGTTGCGGCACTTGTTACAGTAGATATTAAGAATTCCTTAAGCATGTCCTGTTATTTTTGAAAAATGAGACCAAAACAAGGAATGCCTCATGTGGCAGTATTTGGATTTAGCGAAAGAAAAATTCTATTCTGGTTGCTATCTTGTAAAAAATATTACTGTCACCATCGGTTCAACCCTCATTAATACATTCGATGATGCGCACGCTATCCGAAATTATTTGTATGATGTCGCTAGTCAAGTGAAAGGTGGCGCAACGCATGCGTTAAATACCATGACGTTTAATCGATTACAGTCATTGCATCGATCAGCGAAAATTATTAATCACGCTCAGCTTGAAAATTTATTTTTGATGTTGTTGCCGGCAGTTCTGTACGAGATGCTTCAACAGTATTCATCCGATGAAAATGAAGACGAGCGTTTCTTGTCATTTAATTATTCGCCGCTTTATTTGACGGCCTCTTATGTCCTTATTTGTCGTTGGTTACAAATGCAGCGTAACAACGGCGTTTATTATAACCAGGCAATAGTCAATACGATGCTTGAAGAGATGCCGACAAATAGAAATTTTGAACCGTGCAGTGATGGTAAATTGCAATCAATAAGCGCTGATATCGTTAGTCTAATTTATTTCGCCGGTGATTTATCTCTTTTGTTAGGTGTTGAAATCACCGTGTCAACACTCGAAAAAATGTTGAGACAATTTGGTGTGTTGGAAGCGAAAGCTTTGCTTCCCTATCATCATGCGATTTTTGCTTCAACCTTTTTAATGCGTTGCTATGTTTATGGTAAGAGTTTATTAGAGTATCGCGTCGCTTCATCGAGCGAAGTATGCAGCAAGCATAGAGAAGAAAAATTATTAAAAAATAATTGGTATTCATTAGTGTATGGTACCGAATATGTTGGCATGAACATAATTTTGGATGAATTGACGCGTGTATTTGGCATTGGTAATGTATATACCTCCGCGGTTATTTCGAGTTTAGGTTATCAATATTTCATGGCCACAGCACTTTTGATTGATCAGCTGCCGGGCGCACATACTGGCATTGACTGGTTGCAACCAAGCCACTGGTTGATTGATAAAGGCGTTGAAAAGGGATCCGCCTTTATTTTGGATAGACTCAGAAATAGAAAGCCAAAAATTGAATTGTTTGAAGTGATTAAGTCGCAGCCATTTCGTTATGCTATCATGACTACCTTTTTTGAAGATATACACGCGGTGGATAAGCTTATTCAAACCCCTTCTTTTTATTATTATTTGAAATCGAATGAAAAACAATGGCGAGCTGCATTGAAAGCTATCAAACCATTTCGCGAAAAAGGTGTTAAGAGTTGGGTGCAATATAAAAGTTGGTTGCCCTATTTATTTTATTATTCACCCTCAGTATTGTTGCCAGGACAATATCAAGATTTACAAAAGTTGGTCGGTGCGTTGCTCAGTGATAAAGCGGATGATGTTATTTTCGTGGTACAAAAAATATTAGCATCCGTCGATGTGCATACACGTAATATGCCGGTTATCGTAAAGAAGCACAGTGAATTTAATTTTGAAAAGATGATTGATGATGATTATTTCAACCAGCCCACTGAAAAGGGTGAAACGAAGTGTGAGGAAGTGCTTGAAGAGAAAAAGGAAGAAAAACAAGAACTTCCTATCCCTGAAATAAAAGCAGATAAAATGGTGGTGAGTGATCATGCTGCTTTGCAAAAGGTAATTGAAGTACAACCACATAAACCTACTAGGATCATGTTCGATGAATATAAAGGTGAAGATTTAGAATTTTATCGGATGCCAACACCCAAAAGAGTGAACGCACCGGCAAATCAACTAGCCCCGATGGTAACTAAGCCAACCAATAAATCACAAATGAAACGAGTCTCTACACCATTAAGTGAAGATGATTTTGAAGAAGTGCCCGCATTAAATCAACGGCCAACTACATTGTCAGCGCTTAAGGATTCACTTTGGCAACAGCCTTCTCAACCGGCGAGGCGAGGCCCTGATTTGCGTAGCCAAAAGGCTTCACAACCACCAAAATCACAATTAAAGTGAGAAATAAAATGGGTGCCTCATTCACGATGCGATAAAAAACATGGCCGTGATGATTGCGGTCATGTTTGAAATCTTTCCATAATTTTCCAAGATAAAGATGATATAGAATGAGCAGTGCAACCAGGCCGAGTTTAAGATGCAGCCATGTCATTTGCATGAGGGCATGCGGGTTAGCACTAATTAGCCACAAACCAAAAATAATAGTAAAGATAGCACCCGGCGTTGCAATGCCAAAATAGAGTTTTCTCTCCATGATTTTAAAGCGTTCGATGCTGAGAAGGTCATTACTCATGGCATGGTAAACAAATAGACGTGGCAAATAAAATAAGCCACTAAACCAGGTAACCATAAAAATAATATGAAATGCTTTGACCCATAGCATGCTGTTGCTCCTTGGAAAATGTTGAGTTGTTATAGCACTAATCTGATATACTCTCCACTCTAAAAACGGAGAGCATTCATCAAACTGTGTCATGCCAGCGTGCTTTTAGCTGGCATCAAGAATGAACCTGAGAAAAGCCTGGATGCCAGCTAAAAGCACGCTGGCATGACACAGCTCCATAAACACTCTCTAAAAACGAGGTACTTTTATGTCTGATCCGTTGATTTTTACCGAAAATGCGGCAGCTAAAGTCCTGGAGCTCATCCAGGAAGAAGGTAATTTTGACCTAAAATTAAGGGTTTATGTTACTGGCGGCGGTTGCTCAGGCTTTCAGTATGGCTTTAGTTTTGATGAAGAAGTTGAAGCTGATGACACCGTTGTTATCAGAGAGGCGCGCTTCGCTGGCGGTGAACCGCAAGCGGTGTCATTGCTCGTTGATGCATTGAGCCTACAGTACCTGATGGGGGCTGAAATTGACTACAAGGAAGATATCGAGGGCGAACAATTCATTATTCGTAACCCTAACGCCAAAACCACTTGTGGTTGTGGATCCTCGTTTACGACAGAATAACGCGTTGATAACACCTAATGTTGATTGGCAACTGCCGCTATGTGCGTGCGGGCAATCAGATATGATTAATCGCTAAATGGAAGTATAGTAGTTGCATCATCAGTAAAAATACCAACGGTAACGGATGAAAAGGAGCAAGGGAAATGCGGAAACAAATATCACAAATGCTGTTGCCGATAAGCTTAGTCGTTAGTTGTGCGAGCTTTGCAGCGGATAAACAGCCGAATTTATGCAGTGATAATGCCGTTTTTAATGTCGGTGCCGGGATTTATGATATTACTGGTCCTGCGGCGGAAGAAGGCATGCTTGGTTATGCAATGATGCATCAGCAAACCGCAGGTATTGCACAACGCTTATGGGCGCGTGCTTTTGTCATTGAATCCCCTTGTAACCAAAAGCGTGTTGTTTTAGTAAATACCGATCTTTGTATGGTCACCGAAGCCGTTAAACAAGAAGTTGTGCGTAAGCTAAAAGAGAAATACGGCGATCGTTATGACGATAAAAATGTTTTGCTCACAGCAACGCATACACATAGTGGTCCAGGTGGGTTTTCAACGTATTTTCTCTACAATCTCACCACACTTGGCTTTGATAAAAAACATTTTGATACGATAGTTGATGGTGTGGTGAATGCCATCGAACGTGCACAAAGTAACATGACAAAAGCACAAATGAAAATTGCTGAAGGTGATTTGAACGGAATTAGTTTTAATCGCTCTCCTATGTCGTATCTTGAAAATCCAATTGCTGAACGTAATCGATATCAAGCAGATAGAGATACAAAGATGACACTGCTTAGATTTGATAGTATTGACGGTAAACCAATGGGTACCGTTAATTGGTTCCCACTCCACGGCGTTTCAATGAATAATAAAAATCATTTAATCAGTAGTGACAATAAAGGTTACGCTGAATATTTATTCGAAAAAGATTTTCAATCAGATAATGGCCCGCATGCATTTGTGGCGGCATTTTTGCAAGCGAATGCGGGCGATGTGTCACCAAATGAATTTGGTCATGAAGGCGGTACCGGTTTGGATGGAGTGAACGCAATTGAAAAAGCGGGTCGTCCACAATATGAAAAGGCAAAATCACTTTATAATACGGCAAATGAAGTGGTAAAAGGTGGCGTTGATTATCGTCACACCTTTTTGGCGATGGATAAAATTAACATTGAACCGCAGTACACGGATGGGAAGTTGCAAACAACGTGTCCCGCGGCCATTGGTGTTTCCATGCTTGCTGGCACGCAGGATGGAGAAGGCGTTGGCTGGCAAGGGGTCAGTTGTGATGTTTTAAAAGAGCGTTCCACCGGATTTACTTGTCAAATAACCTCAACCCCGTGTCAAGGGGTGAAACCAATCGCGCTACCAACAGGTTCTATGAAACCACATCCCTGGACACCGCCTATTTTGCCGTTACAAGTCGTCACCGTGGGTAATGTGGTGATTGTTGCCGCACCGTTTGAGTTGACAACCATGACGGGTCGTCGTATTCGTGAAGCAGTCAACGCACAATTGCCTAAGGAAGGCCATTATCATATCGTGATATCGGCGCTTTCAAATGCGTATGCCGGTTATGTTGCAACGAATGAAGAATATCAATTGCAGCGCTATGAAGGCGCATCGACGCAGTTTGGTCCCTGGCAACAAGCAGCCCTTTCACAAGCCTTCGCTAAATTAACCAAAGCGCTCGTTAAGGGTGAGCCAGTTGAAAATGGCCCGCAACCACCAGATTTGCATAGCCATCAGCAAAATATGCAACCGGGTGTTTTATTCGATGATAAACCGCTCGGCAAACAGTTTGGTGATGTGCATCAGGAGGTGAAGAAAGCATATCATCCGGGTGATACCGCTGAGGCCCAATTCTGGGGCGCGCATCCAAAAAATAATTATCATACCCAAGATACGTTTTTAGCAGTTGAACAGCGCGTGAATGGGGAATGGGTGATCGTTCGTCGCGATAATGATGCAGATACTGAATATCATTGGCAGCGTAATGGAGTGTCTTATTCGTTAATTACGCTTTTGTGGCGTATACCGCATGATATGCCAAAAGGCCAGTATCGATTCCGTTATAATGGCGATGCTAAATCAGCGATTACAACTAAAATGACAGCATTTACTGGTTATTCGTCGGTGTTTGAAGTGGTTTGATGGGTGCTTCGCTGCGCTCGCAATGATGAGATGATCATTTTGATCAATGGGTCCAGGACATGTGCCTGCGGCACTTGTCCTGGATGATAAATGCGAGGATCACCCAGCATTCTCATTTCCCATCGCTGGCATAGGCGAGCTGCCTTTCTTGCTAAAGTTTTTAAGTAACACTTTATCGTTTAAGAATTGAATCGTAATTTGAATATCGTCTTTTTCCCAGATAGCAGAAGTCCCCGAAATGCCGCCAATATCAATACTTTCTGATGAAGTAGGCGTGCCTAGAATGGCAGTTACTTCTTGCATGGTCATATTGGGTCTAACTTTGTTGAAATTGTCTTGGGTGATGCGAGAGCAAGCTGTCATCGCAAGGCAAAGGCAGAGAATTGCGAATAACTTTGAGGAGATTTTGAGCATTTTATCCATATCTATTCCTTAAGAGTTAAATCAAATACCAGGCCTCATTTCATACCAGGTTAGGGTGAGTGTCAATTGGCAAGGTAATGGTTGCAACGTAATAAATGAGAGGTTTATTGTATCAGTTTAATGGAGTGATTGAGGGTAAAGGATAATGCTGCGTAAAAAAAAGGAAGATAAAGAAAAGAAACTGAAAGTGAGCCCCGTTGAGCAGGTAAAGCAGCCCAATGCAGAGGTCAAAGCACCAACGGTTCAAATGCCAAACATGAGTGATGTGAAAGAAACCGTTGTTACTGTCTTGACGAAAGGTGGTCAATACACCATGTTTGCTGCATCCAAACTAAAAGAAAGGTGGGATGCGAGGCAACAAAAGCAAGAAGAAGTGATGGAAGATGAGTCCAGAGGAAAACCTCGCGACTGTTATAGCTTTGAAGCTAACATAACAGGCAGTATTGCACTGCTAGACCCAGATAAAGAAACGAAGGTTAAAAAAGCCGAAATAAATACAAAAGAAAAAGGGATAACTAATACCATTTACGGCTATATAGAAAGTTTTTTACCAAACCGCAAAAAAGAAAAAGTAACAGCCGAAAGAACGCTAGTTAGATCACCATTGAAAGAATTAGAAGATAAAAATGTTTTGATAAAAAAAGAGGTTGCGGTACTTGATGAATTGATATTAAAAAATGCTAATTCATTATATGAAGAAATTAAGCGAGATTTGGAAGTAAATCAACAAGCTATAAATGTAAATGTTGATGACTTGTTACTGAAACAAGCAAATTCATTGCGTGAAGAAATGAAAGCATATATGCCAAAGCGCAACAATACAGCTGCATTGCTTAAAAATTTGCGGTTCTTAAACAAATCAATGCTACAAAAAATTAATTTAATGCATGATGAAATCAAGCAACTTATTACAAAACGTAAAAAAATGGTTGAGCTCATTGATGATTTGACATTGCAAAAAATAATTCTCATGCAAGATGAAATAAAATGGCATTCAAAAACACGGGTAGATTTGTTTCTCTATTTATTGGTCGCTGTGTATTGTAAATATGTATTAATTGAAAGGAGGGGGGCAAAAAAGCAACATGGTATTGGTTCAACCGATCTTGGTACCAATGCTTGTCATAGTTCATTATTTACAAAAGTGAGATTGTTTCCCATACGAGAAAATATACCCTCGTTTTTTTCGCAATCGGCGATCCCAACCTTTAAGGAAACTGCATTTGATGAATCGCTTAACATGACAGTAGAGCTAGATAGAAAAGTCAATGAATTTGATGAGCATTTAGAAGGTATGT
>Ga0155585_1084_pt1 | contig 19635 bp, 18 predicted proteins | sample RifCSPhighO2_12_FD_107242 | JGI IMG/M metagenome (GOLD analysis project Ga0155585, IMG submission 107242) | Gammaproteobacteria bacterium RIFCSPHIGHO2_12_FULL_43_28 | reverse complement strand
AACTGGCCGTTCGCCCTGAGGAGGCGCGCTTTTTGCGCCGTCTCGAAGGGTGAATGGCTAGTATATATTTTTTGTCATGTACAGAGAAATTTCTTTTTAAATCACTTGACATGCATGGGTGTCGAGATAGAATTGGCACCACTAAAGTGATGCGGGAATAGCTCAGTTGGTAGAGCACAACCTTGCCAAGGTTGGGGTCGCGAGTTCGAGTCTCGTTTCCCGCTCCAGATGAAATATCCTCAGATTTATCTGGGGATTTTATTTTTGGCTGGGTGGCAGAGTGGTCATGCAGCGGCCTGCAAAGCCGTGGACGCCGGTTCGATCCCGACCCCAGCCTGATGATATTTGCGAAAGGCTGATCAGCGGGCAGTGACCATGGTTCCTGCCTTTAGAAGACCTTAGTGTATTGTTGTATTGTGTTGTCTGATTCCTGGACTGCCCGGGTGGCGGAACTGGTAGACGCAAGGGACTTAAAATCCCTCGGGATCTAATCCCGTGCCGGTTCGATTCCGGCCCCGGGCAATTCAGAAGTCAGATGATAAGTAGAAAGGAATTAGCGGTTACTCAGTGGGAATTCCGAGAGTGTTTATGGAACTGTGTCATGCCAGCGCAAGCTGGCATCCAGGCTTTTATCAGGTTCATTCTGGATGCCAGCTTGCGCTGGCATGACAGAGTTTAATGAATGTTCTCGTAATTCCTGACAAACCCATAAAAATAAGTTAGAATTTAGTGAACTTAATATGAACCGTACGTTTTACACCGGCAGAGGTGAAAGAGGTGAAAAACGTTAGAAAACGATTGATCCCATGACTTTCGTGGTCACTGAAAAATGCATACGCTGTAAATACACCGATTGTGTGGAAGTTTGCCCTGTCGATTGTTTTTATGAAGGCCCCAATTTTCTCGTTATTAATCCCAGTGAATGTATCGATTGTGCCTTGTGCGAACCTGAATGCCCCGTCAATGCCATTTATTCTGAAGACGATTTACCCGAACAATTCCAGCCATTTTTGCAGTTAAATGAAACCTTATCTGAGGCCTGGCCGAATATTACCCGTCGCAAAGACGCGCCGGCTGATGCGGACCAATGGACAGAGGTTGAGGGCAAGCTTGAGTATCTTGAAAAAGAATGGCCCAAAGTGTGAAAATACTCGCCTTTGATACGTCTACATTTGTTTGTTCTGTTGCCTTACTCGATACCTCGCGCGCGCAGGAACCGATTCGTCTCTCGCACGAAATGGCGCCGCAACAACAAACAAAACGCTTAATCCCCATGATTAAAGATCTCCTGATGACTTCGTCGCTAAGCTTTCGCGAGCTTGATGCAGTGGCATTTAGCTGCGGTCCCGGCAGCTTTACCGGTATCCGTATCGCAAGTAGTGTCGCGCAAGCGATTGGTTTTGGAGCCAATTTACCAGTCATTCGTATTTCCTCGCTTGCTGCGATGGCGATGGCCGCTCACCTTGAAGAAGGATGGTCATCATTTTTAGTCGCCGAGGATGCGAGGATGAGTGAGGTTTATTGGGCGGCCTATCAGATCAATGCGGAAGGGGAGGTAGAATTGATGGGTAAAGAGGAGACGATAAGGCCTAAGAATGTCACAATAGTGGGAGATTCTACCTGGTGTGCGATTGGTGATGGTTGGGCTGCCTATGAGAAAGCGTTGGTTTCGCGTTTGGGCTTTAAACCAAGGCTCATCAAAGCATCGCAATTGCCCACGGCAAATGCGGTTGCGTTGCTTGCAAAACCAGTTTATGCAAGCGGGGGCGCTGTGCCTGCTTCATTGGCATTGCCAACATATCTTCGTTGAGATTTGGCCCCTATTAGAGATAAAATTTTGGACGAGGTTGTCATCCTGAGCGTAGCGAAGGATCTCAATATGAATGCTGGGAGGTCCTTCGAGCAAAAAACGCTCTCAGGATGACAGCATTACCGAGTATTTTGTAAAAGAGCCAACGTCTAGTTTAAGTTATATAAAATTTCGTGAGCGGGAGTAGGTATGACGGGTGTCAATAATAGCGATGAACGACGGTCGATCATTAACGACGTTAAAGCATTACTTAAAGGACGTGTTCCTGACGGTCAAATGGAGGTACTTAACGCATTTACGGAACGTTATTTTCACTCAACGCACATCGATGATTTAAGAGATCATAGCATCGAAGACCTGGCTAGTATTGTTTTATCGCACTGGAAATTCATCTATCAACGCCAACCAGACGAATCAAAAGTAAACGTATTTAATCCAGGTAAAGCAAAAGACGGCTGGGAATCAACGCACACCCTTATCCAAATCTCACATAATGACATTCCCTTTTTAGTTGATTCGATACGCATGGTTATTAATCGCTATGGTTATCAAATCCATTTCATTATCCATTTTGGTGGTTTGAAATTGATGCGTGATGAAGCGCATCGTATTGTGAGCGTATTGCCCGTCGGTGAAATTGATAAAGACGCGACGACCGAGGCGCCAATTTATATTGAGATTGACCGTCTGCCTGATGAAAAACATATGACGGCACTAAAAGATGAAATTGAACGATCGCTTGCTGATGTGGCGCTTTCTGTCGTCGATTGGCGCAAGATGATGACACGCGTTCAAGAGTGTTTGCGAGAATTGGAAACGAATCCACCAACCACCCTTGATGAAGCGGAGCTTGCAGAATCACGCGATTTTTTACGGTGGCTTATCAATAATAATTTTACCTTTCTTGGTGCACGTGATTACAAGTTAATTGGCAATGGCACTAATCGTGCGTTGCAGGTTGTGCCAGGATCAGGTCTTGGTGTGTTGCGTGAAAAATCGGCGAGTAAAACGTCGAAGAGTTATGCTGAATTACCACCGCAAGCGCGTAAGATGGCGCTTTCAAAAAATATTTTGATTATCGCGAAAACAAATACAACATCAACCGTCCACCGTTCTGCCTACACCGACTATATTGGCGTTAAACGTTTTAATGAAAATGGCGAATTGATTGGTGAGCGTCGTTTTATTGGTTTGTATACGTCAACCGCGTATCATTCCAGTCCGCGGCAAATTCCGTTTCTTCGTCATAAAGTAGATAAAGTATTGCAAGATTTACGTTTGCCACCGGATAGCCATGATGGCAAAGAAGCCGTTCATATTTTGGAAACGTTGCCGCGTGATGATTTATTTCAAGCAACGCACGATGAATTACTTGAGATAACCCTTGGTATCATTCAGTTAAAAGAAAGAAAACGCGTGCGGCTTCTTGTGCGCCGCGATGCATTTTATCGCTATTTTTCGTGCCTTCTATTCGTGCCGCGAGAAATTTTCGATACCGAGCTTGCTGGCACCATGCAAGACATATTAATGCAGTCATTTAATGGCATTGAATCCACGTATACCACACTATTCACTGATTCTGTGCTTGCGCGCATACACTATCTGATTCGTGTCGATCCAAAGACACCGGTTGAATACAACTTACAACAGATCGAAAAAAAGCTAATGTTAGCTTCACGCTCGTGGTCGGATGATTTGAAAGATCAACTCATTAAACGTTATGGTGAATATGAAGGTTTAAAATTCAGCACCAAATTCAGTAAAGCGTTTCCTGCAAGTTATACTGAAGATTACACGCCAAGAGAAGCACTGGCGGATATTGAGCACATTGAAGCGCTTTCTGAAACTGAGCCGCTCGGTATGTTATTTTCGAAACAAGAGGATCGTCCTGGCATCATTAACATGAAATTGTTCCACGCTGAAGAAACGATTGTGTTATCAGACGTGCTGCCCATTTTAGAAAATATGGGACTTCGAATCATTGGTGAGCGCCCGCATGAAGTGAAATTGAAAAATGGCTCGGCCATTTGGATTAACGATTTTGCGATGGCTTACGCAGGCGCTGGAACGGTTGATATTGAGGATATAAAAGATATCTTCCAGGCGTCATTTACCAAAACGTGGTTTGGTGAAGCGGAGAATGATGGTTTTAATCGTTTAGTATTAGAATCAAATCTCACCTGGCAAGAGACAACCATGTTGCGTGCCTATACCAAATATTTACGGCAAATAGGCTTTACCTTCAGCCAAAATTACATTGAAGAGGCGCTGATTCATAATCCAGACATCAGTAAAACGCTGGTGCAATTGTTTATTTTGCGTTTTGATCCAACCATCCAACATCACAGACACCCAGAGGAACAAGAGTTAGTACGTGTTATTGAAGGGTTGCTTGAAAATGTGACTAGCCTTGATGAAGACAGAATATTACGAAAATTATTGGAAGTAATACTCGCCACTATTCGCACCAACTATTTCCAGACGACTCAGGAAGATCAACCAAAACCCTATCTTTCTTTTAAATTTGATCCCTCGTTAATAACTGATTTGCCGTTACCACGACCCAAATATGAGATTTTCGTTTACTCGCCACGTGTTGAAGGCGTGCATTTAAGAGCGGGTAAAGTTGCGCGCGGCGGTTTGCGTTGGTCTGATCGACGCGAAGATTTTCGTACCGAAGTGCTTGGCTTGATGAAAGCACAGCAAGTAAAAAATACGGTTATTGTGCCTGAGGGTGCAAAAGGTGGTTTCGTTGTTAAGAAAGCGCAAACGCCAGAAATGGGCCGCGATGATTACATGAAAGAAGTCATTGGCTGTTATTCGACGTTCATCAGTGGTTTATTGGATGTGACTGATAATATTCAAGACGGCAAAATCATACCGCCTAAAGACGTCATGCGCTATGATGATAACGATCCCTATTTAGTGGTTGCCGCTGATAAAGGGACGGCGACGTTTTCAGATATTGCCAATGGCATTGCAGGGCAATACGGCTTTTGGTTGGATGATGCGTTTGCCTCTGGCGGTTCCGCTGGTTATGACCATAAGAGAATGGGCATTACCTCTCGCGGTGTCTGGGTTTCGGTAATGCGTCATTTTCGTGAGCTTAATATCAATCCGGAAAATGAAAATTTTACGGTCGTTGGTATTGGTGATATGAGCGGCGATGTGTTTGGTAATGGCTTATTGATGTCAAAGCATGCGAAATTAATCGGCGCGTTTAATCACCTACATATTTTTGTTGACCCTGATCCAGATCCTGCAATCAGTTATAATGAGCGTAAACGATTATTTAATTTACCGCGTTCCTCCTGGACAGATTATAACCCTGAATTAATTTCAAAAGGCGGCGGCGTATTTAATCGATCGGCTAAATCAATCAAGTTGACCGCTGAAATGAAGGCGGCATTAAATACGAAGAAAGACACTATGGTGCCGAATGAGCTAATTCGCGCGATCTTAAAAGCACCGGTTGATTTACTCTGGAATGGTGGTATTGGCACCTTTGTTAAGGCTTCAACCGAAACACATGCTGATGCCGGCGATCGAACGAACGATGGTATTCGTCTTGATGCAACCGAGTTAAGCGCTCGTAGTATTGCAGAAGGCGGTAATTTGGGGATGACCCAACTTGCGCGTATTGAATATTCGTTGCAAGGTGGTATTGTGAATACCGATTTTATTGACAACTCCGCTGGCGTTGATTGTTCCGACCATGAAGTTAATATTAAAATTTTATTAAATCGATTGATTGCAACTGGTGAGATCACGCGTGAGAAACGCAATAAGTTGCTAGAAAAAATGACCGATGAAGTGGCCGAATTAGTGTTGCAAGATAATTACGACCAAACACAAATGCTAAGCCTTGAAGCATCGGTTGCGACGCAAACCATGGATTTATTCAGACACTATATCAATGATATGGAAAAAGTAGGTCGTCTTGACCGTAAGTTAGAATACTTGCCAGATGATAAAAGCATGCTTGAACGCAAGGTAAGCAATAAGCCATTAACGCGTCCAGAAATTGCCGTGTTGCTTGCATACAGTAAAATGTATTTAAAGCAGGATATTCTGTCGAGTCGTTTGCCGGAAGATCCTTTCTTTGATAGGTATCTTTTAACCGCCTTCCCGAATCCTTTACGAGAGGCGTATTTGCCAGAGATAAAGCAACATAGTTTACGCCGCGAAATTGTTGCTACACAATTATGTAAAAGCATCACTGATCGTATGGGCATTAATTTTGTCGAACGTTTGCAGCGTGAAACAGGAGCTGCAACTGCCTTCATTATTCGAGCCTATACCATTGCAGAAAATATTTATGGATTAGAAGAAATGTGGAGCGGCATTACCGCACTTGATTATAAAGTTACTTCGGTGGTGCAATATCGGATGATGTTGCAAATTTATTATTTGATTCGTCGAGCGACAAGATGGCTGCTTCGTAATCGTAAAGCGACGATTGATATCCAACAAGCTATCGATAGCTTTTTGCCAACGCTTAATGAGTTGAAGAAGTCTCTGCCCGCACTCTTAGATGAGCATGATAGAGGCGTTTACGACAGCTCTGTCACCTATTTAAGTGACGAAGGCGTGCCAGAAAAACTAGCGAAGCAAATAGCAAGTTGCAATACGTTATTTACCTCACTGGATATTGTTGAAGCGGTTCAAAAATATGAACTCGATTTAACTAATGTCGCACAAGCATATTTTTATATCGGTAATCGTCTTGAGCTCAATTGGTTGCGTGAACTGATGAATTCATACGTCGTTGAAAATTTGTGGGATGAACTTGCGCGCGCTGGTTTTCGTGATGATCTTGATCGTGTACAGCGCAAGTTGTGCGTCAAAGTGCTAACCATGAAAGGAAAAGATATCAAAGATAAAGCCATCGGCGATCAAATTGATTTATGGGTCAATAAATGCCAATTCCTGATTGAGCGCTGGCAGCGTTTGCTCGCTGATATCAAGTCTAGTGATGTGGTTGACTTTGTGACATACTCAGTCGTGTTGCGTGAATTATTTGACTTTGCCCAAGCATCGTAAGGATAGGATAATGACAAAGCAAAGAAAGTCTAAGCAGCGTTTTCCTTCAGCATACGTCGATGTCTATGGTTCCAAGATGCACTACATCGAGGCGGGCAAAGGAACGCCTATTTTATTTTTGCATGGCATACCAATGTCATCCTATGTTTGGCGCAATATTATTCCGCATCTTGCTTTGCTTGGCCGCTGCATTGCGCCAGACTTGATAGGGTTTGGGCAATCGGATAAACCTAAAATTGACTATTCCATTTCGGATCACGTTAAATATATCGAAAAATTTATTGATACCTTGCAGCTAAAAAATATCATTTTGATCATGCATGGCTGGGGATCAGTGATTGGTTTTGATTATGCAATGAAGCACGAGCGTAATTGCGCGGGATTAGTGTTTTACGAAGCTTTTTTACGCGCAAAAAATGGTTATGATATTTCGCTGCCCTTACAAGAACAACTGGCTGCCTTTGAAGGGCAAGAGAGCATTGCTGATTTAACGACAGAGGGCGCATCCTTTGTCGATAAGATTATATTGCAAGGTGTGATGCATCGATTGACCGAAGAAGAAATGCGTCAATATCGCGAACCCTTTTTACAAGAAGGTTCATACAAACCGGTCGCACAATATTTAAGAGAAATTCCAAAAGGCGCCGATAACGGCAAGGTTGATAAACTAATTGGGGCGTATTCATCGAAATTAGTGAAATCCACTTTACCAAAATTAATGTTGTACTCCGTTCCCGGATTCATGACAACGATTGCGACGGTCATGTGGGCAAAAGAAAATTTGCCTAATCTCGAACTCGTTGACATTGGGGAAGAATTGCATCTTGGTCAAGAAGCTCATCCGGAACGCATGGGTGAAACCATTAGTGCCTGGCTGCAAGCACTAGAATGTAAATAAGGGTTGATGAGGGTCATTAAATGAATTATTCAGTCGCCATTGTGGGTGCTACGGGCCTTGTTGGCACCACATTACTTTCATTGCTTAAAGAGCGCGATTTTCCAATCAAAAAACTTTATTTAATTGCGAGCCAACAATCGGCCGGCAAAGAAATTACATTTGCTGATGAGCGTTATGCAATACATGAATTAAGTAGTTTCGATTTTCATTTAACTGAACTTGCTTTCTTTTGCGTGGGAAATAACCTTTCAGCTGAATATGCGCCAAAAGCGGTGGCGGCTGGTAATACGGTTATCGATAAAAGCAGCTTTTATCGCAATCATCCCGATGTGCCATTAATTATTCCAGAAGTAAATATCTCCGTATTGTCCTCCTTCAAAAAGGCGGGGATTATCGCAAATCCTAATTGCAATACCATCCCAATCGCGGTTGGATTAAAGCCCATTTACGATGCAGTTGGTATTTCTCGCATGAATATTGCAACTTATCAATCTGTCTCAGGGACTGGTAAAGAGGCAATGATGGAATTGGAAGAGCAAACCAAACAATTACTAGCGAAGCTCCCGATACACCCCAAGGTGTACACACAGCAAATCGGATTTAATATTTTACCGCACATTGATGATTTTCATGAGAATGGTTACACCAAAGAAGAGATGAAGATGGTGTGGGAAATGCAAAAGCTTTTTGCCGACCCATCACTTGCCATTAACCCAACCGCTGTTAGGGTCCCTGTCTTTTGTGGTCATTCTGCCGCCGTGCATATTGAAACCAAGGATAAATTATCGGTGACAGACGCATTGGCATTATTAGCAAAAGCACCAGGCGTTAAATTAATCACAGGCGATCAACCTTATGCAACACCTGCACATGATGCGGTGGGAACGGATGAAGTATACGTCGGCCGCGTTCGTCAGGATTTATCACATGAACATGGTTTGAACTTCTGGATCGTCGCAGATAATTTACGTAAAGGCGCCGCTCTGAATGCAATTCAAATTGCGGAACATTTAATTCGTCATTCATTCTTGTCCATAACACGAAAACCTGCCGCAGCATCGGATGATGTCGCTCACTATCGTGCGCCGCATAATGATATTTCTAACTAGGTAGGAACTATGATTTCATTAATTATTAAAAGTTATCTCGTTATTTTACTATCAGTTGGTATTGGCTCACTGCTTGTTTTTGCACTCGGTCTAACCTTGATTTTTAAACTAATGCCGCAACGGGCGAGGGTTGCGCCTGTAAACGATATTTCTCACGATGAAATACCTATAGAACGTGCTGTGAATAAATCGTTGACGATCACATCAAGCGATATCGCCGCCATCTCTGGCGAAGATACGATTGCAACGCAGCTTGATCTTGCGCGTGCGTATATTGAAACGGGCAGACAAACGTTAGCAAAAAAGATTTTAGATTACGTATTGCAGCAGGGTAATAATATCCAGCAAGCAGAGGCATTGCGTATTATGAATCTGCTAAAAGCCTCCTCACATGAATAATTCACTAGATGCATGATGTATGCGTATTGCTTTAGGTATTGAATACAACGGTCATGGTTATTTTGGTTGGCAAGCACAGCCAAATTTGCATACTGTAGAAGGCGTGTTGCAAGAAGCGTTGAGCAAGATTGCGAATGAGCCGATTGAGCTTTTTTGCGCGGGCCGTACGGATGCAAACGTGCATGCTGCTGGACAGGTTGTGCACTTTGATACGCGTGCGAAACGCCATATTGATGCCTGGATTTGGGGAGTAAATTCTCATTTGCCCTCTTCCATTGGCGTGCGTTTTGCAAGACAGGTCGACCATCATTTTCATGCGCGTTTTACGGCTTTCGCGCGTCGATATCAATATATTATTTACAATCACCCAATTCGTTCTGCGCTATTGTCCAATCGGGCGACCTGGCATTATTACCAGCTTGATATTGAACGTATGCGTATCGCTCTAAAATATTTATTGGGCGAACAAGATTTTAGTTCATTTCGTTCATCGAAATGTAACTCACGCACACCTATGCGTCGTGTGACTGATGTTACGATCAGGCGACAAGCGCATTTTGTTATTTTTGAAATTGAGGCGAATGCCTTTTTGCACCATATGGTACGCAATATCGCTGGTGTTTTAATGAAAATAGGCGCGGGTTTTAAAGAGCCGCAGTGGATGATTGAGGTGTTAGAAGCAAAGCGCCGCCAGGCAGCGGCAGAAACAGCGCCACCTGATGGCTTGTATCTGACCGCGGTCCGTTACCCTGAGCCCTACATTTTCCCTGCCGCTGACCCGTTATTTTTGCTATAATGTTGCGCATTAACAGATTGGGGTAACCTTATGAGTTGGTTTAAAAAGTTATTACCTTCGCGAATAAGGACAGGTGCTATCGCCAAAAAAGGCGTCCCGGAAGGCTTGTGGTCTAAGTGTGACCACTGCAATTCCGTCCTCTATCGTACTGAATTAGAAAGAAATTTAGAAGTTTGCCCGAAATGCGATTATCATATTCGCCTTTCTGCACGTAAACGCTTAGGTTATTTCCTTGATGCCGGAAGCACCATTATCGAGATAGGGGCTGACGTCGGACCGCATGATCGTCTTAAATTTAAGGACCTTAAAAAATATAAGGACCGCCTTGCTAGCGCAGAGGAAGCGACCGGTGAGAAAGAAGCCATGGTCGTGCAGCGAGGTGAGGTGCATGGATTGCCCTTAGTCGCAGCAGCGTTTGAATACGGTTTTATTGGGGGCTCGATGGGGGCCGCGGTAGGCGAGCGTTTCGTTCGCGGCGTTAATACCGCGCTCGAATTACGTATTCCCTTTGTTTGCTTTTCAGCAAGCGGCGGTGCAAGAATGCAGGAAGCTTTAATTTCACTTATGCAAATGGCAAAAGTAAGTGCTGTGCTTGCGAAATTATCGGAACAAGGTGTTCCCTATATTTCTGTATTAACTGACCCAACCATGGGTGGTGTTTCTGCTAGCCTTGCCATGTTAGGCGATATTATTATTGCAGAACCCAACGCATTAGTTGGTTTTGCAGGACCACGCGTGATTGAACAAACAGTGCGTGAAAAATTGCCCGAAGGTTTTCAACGCAGTGAATTTTTATTGAAACATGGTGCAATTGATATGATTATGCATCGTAGTGATATGCGTTCTGGGATTGCACGCTTATTGGCGAAATTAACCAAGCAAAGACTAGCATCTTAAATTAGGGAGCGATGGGATGGAGAAGAAACTGAAGCATCGGATTTTAGGCATTTTGGTGATCCTCGGATTAGTTATTATTTTGCTGTCAGTGATGCACGGCAGAAATGATTTTCCAAGCGAAGCCGCGTTAGTTAAAGCACCGCCTTTCCCGGATCAGCCTGTGCAAGTGTCTTCTGAGCCAGCTGATGCAAAAGCAACAGGCAGTGAAGCGCCTGCGGCGGCATCGATTGACGACAACGATGTCATTAAAGCAAAACCCGATGATACGATTGATCCCAAAGCAACCCTGCAACAGAGTGATGCGCGAAGCGCAACTCCTGCACCTGATACCGCGAAGGCCGATGCTGAAAAACCAGTTGTCGCGGAAAATGATGCAGCGACAAAGCCAGCAATGAATGCCACAGAAGAGGCTGATCACGGACAGCAAACAACTAACCTAAAAAATAAACTCAACGACGCTAAAAAAGCCGAGAAAAATCTTAATGCAACCAGCTTTGCACTACAGATGAAAAAATCTGCCTGGGCGATTCAAGTCGGCAGCTTTAAAAGCAAAGCGAATGCGTTACGTCTGGTGAATCGCCTCCGCTCTAGTGGTTATCATGCTTTTATTAAAGAAGCCTCTAGTAGTGTGCGCGTTTATGTTGGACCTGAAACTAAAAAAGCGATTGCCAGTATGCTTGCAGATAGAATTGAATATGAAATGAAATTGCACGGCATTGTGGTGAGTTATCAACCTTTAACAATGTAGAATGAATAATGAAACAGTACCAATTAGAATATACCACGCAAGGACGAGGCATGGTAAACGTAACGGATGATGTAAACGAACAAGTTGAAAAATCAGGCATTAAAGCTGGTTTATGCCATGTTTTTTTGCACCATACCAGTGCTTCCATCATCTTGTGTGAAAATGCGGATGATTTAGTGCAACGGGATATGGAAGCATTCATGCATAGACTTGTACCTGACGCCGATCCGATTTATCAGCACGTTGCTGAAGGGCCGGACGATATGCCATCCCACGTGAGAAGTATTTTAACGCAAAGTTTTTTGGTGCTGCCGGTTAAAGATAACCGTTTAGCATTAGGTCGTTGGCAAGGTGTTTATGTTTGGGAACATCGCTTACGCAGCCATCACCGAAAATTAACCGTGACTGTGCAGGGTTAATTAACCTTTCGGCGCAGCAGTTGCGATTTGCTTGGTAACAGCCCAGTGTGTGCCACAGGAAGTTCGTTGTTGCGAGGCTCAAGAACGTTTAGCCGAAGCAAGAAAAACTGGATTGCCACGCCCGCAAAAGAGGCGGGCTCGCACGAGTGGTGAGCAGTGACAGAACATGCATGATATGATCCGGATTTGACCCTTCACTTACATCGCTTTTGCAACCGTTTGGCAATACGCGACATCTTGCATTGAAGCTGCGGGATGGAATTTCAGCTCCAACCCAGAAGAAAAGTTGACAAAATAAGGAATAATGGTTGACAATGTTTTTATTAAAGTTGACAATAATGTTATGTTAAGTTGACAAAGTGAATGAACACCATGACGAAGATGCGTACAAGAGGCGAAGATGTGCGCAGGTTTATTTTAGACCACGTTGATAAACACCCTGCAGATATAAGCAAGATTACGGCCGTCCACTTTGGCATTACACGCCAAGCGGTCAACAAGCATTTACAAAGATTAACAGCCGAACAGGCGCTAGCAGAAAGTGGGCATACTAGAAATAGAGTTTACAAACTCGCTCCACAATTAGAATGGAAACAAGCTTATAAAATCATACCAAATTTAGCCGAAGATCTTGTCTGGAGGAACGATGTAAGTAACGTACTAGGCACTATGCCTGAAAACGTTTTCAACATCTGGCACTATGGATTTACTGAAATGTTCAATAATGCAATAGACCACTCTGATGGTTCAATGATAGGGATTCAAATAAGGAAAACAGCCGCAAGCACGGAAATGTTAATTTATGACGATGGGGTCGGGATTTTCAAGAAAATTCAGACAACATTAAATTTATTAGATGAGCGCCATGCTCTCCTTGAACTCTCAAAGGGGAAACTCACCACTGATCCAAAACGTCATAGCGGAGAAGGCATATTTTTTACATCTAGAATGTTTGACTCATATGACATTCTGTCTGGTGGAGTCTATTTTTCTCATAAGTTTAGCCATCCAGAAGACTGGTTATTAGAAAGAGATCGTTTTGAAAGCGGCACATTTGTATGGATGAAATTACATAACCATACAGCGCGAACAAGTAAAAAAATATTTGACCAATATACTAGCGGCGAAGAGTATGGATTTAATAAAACGGTTGTACCAGTAAAACTTGCACAATATGGAAACGATAAATTAATTTCCAGGTCACAAGCGAAACGCCTTCTAGCAAGAATAGAGTCATTCAAAATAGCGATATTTGATTTCACAGAAGTAGATTCGATTGGACAGGCATTTGCAGACGAAATTTTTAGAGTATTTACATCTCAACATCCAGAAATTGGGATTACAATTATGCATGCAAATTCAGATGTCACACAAATGATTGAAAGAGCTAAATCAAGACCTACCATTTGAGATTAAATATATTACCCAGTTCCGCCAGTATAACAGATCGCGTTGTTTTAGGTTATTTCTTTCAGGGTTTTCACGCCGGCAGCATTGCATTCCAAGGCGCTGCCATGCGTATGCCATGCGGCTAACACAATCCGCGTTACCGTTTCACTGTTTAATTTGAATTGATGAAAGGCGGGACGATGAGTATGACCATGGATTAGCGTTTTTACCTTATATTTTTGCATGATTGTCATTACTTCATCTTGTGTGACATCCATGATATCCATGGGTGCATTCTGCGTGTGTGCTTTACTTTTCATTCTTAATTGGTTGGCGATGCGTCGACGTAATGAGAGCGGTAATATTAAAAAAAATAGCGTATGCAAAATGGGATTACGCGCTTTTTTGCGCCATGCCAAATATTTTTTATCACGTGTGCAAAGCGTATCGCCGTGCACGAGTAATACGGGTTCGCCGTAAAGATTAATTACCTTTTCATCGGGAAGTAATACGCAACCTGTTTTGCGTGCAAATTTATTTCCAATTAAAAAATCGCGATTGCCGCGCATGAAATAGATGGGAATGCCTTTATCAGTGACCGCTTTTATTGCGTTTATAATGGTGCGATTAAAAGAGGTATCATTATCATCGCCAATCCAGCTTTCAAATAAATCCCCTAAAATATAAAGCGCATCTACTTCTTGCGGGTCACATTCCGCTAAGTAGCTTAAAAAGCAGGCGGTAATGAAAGGCTCGCTTTCAGCGAGGTGAAGATCTGAAATAAAGAGTGTTTTAGGTTCTCGTCTCATTCGGTATCACTTTTAAAAAGCCTATTTTACATGGTGTTATAGTTGCCGTACGCGCAACTTTGATTCACGTGCAATCTATCCTATAATAAAAGTATGCAAGCACGAGGTGAAGAGCTATGCGTGTGCTAACTAGTAATAATGCAATATTATTATGGCATGACACCCTTAAATGTGCAGAAGATCGTTGTTCGATCAGCTTAAACGACGAGTTAGAAGCATATCTTGTTTCCCTGTTGATGCGCTATACTAATCGCCCTGATGTATTTAAAAAAGTATTGGCGGCAGCTTTTTTGAGTGCAATGCAAAAAAGCGCCGCAGAGCGCCAGGTTTCTTTGCAATCCATTGGCGATGAGTGCCTGATTTTCGCTGGTTTATTCCCACGAATTGCCGAAAAGCGGAATGTAAAAATAGGCTATTTTGTTGATCTTGGTCAATCAGCCTATGCCACTCTCTCAAGGCAAACCAATGATTTATTCGGCATTTTAGCTTTCAAATTTGTGACATTGATGGATGTGTTGCAATCTATTCGTCCTCATGCGGATTTATTGCCGCTAGAAGCTTATGAGCAATGGAATGAAGTTGGTAGTCAATATGCCTTGAAAATTCTTCGCGATTGCACGAGGGGAATGCCAATAAAGCGTTAAATTCCACTTGGATTTCCGCTTAAAAGTGCGCATTGCGTGATCATTGAACAGTCAGTTTGGAAACAATGATTGTCTTCAGTCACCGTCCTCAATTAGAATAAGCATTTTTCTAACGGGAGCGCTTGTCAATGCGGTTAATTTTGCTCGGAAGCCCGGGGGCAGGAAAAGGGACACAAGCGAAGCTCATTACAGAACGTTTCTCCATTCCACAGATTTCAACCGGTGATATCCTTCGTGCCGCCATTCAGAAAGGGTCAACCTTAGGCAAAGAAGTAAAAGAAATTGTCGAGAGTGGCCGCTTGGTGCCCGATGAAATCGTCACCCAATTGGTTCAGGAGCGAATTAAAGAGCCTGATTGCCGATCTGGATTTTTATTAGATGGCTATCCCCGTACGATTGCACAGGCAGAAGCATTAGAACAGTTTAGCGCTATTGATTATGTGATCGATATCGATGTTTCTGATCGGGAAATTATTGAGCGCTTGAGTGGCCGACGTATTCATCCTCAATCAGGCCGCATTTATCACATCAAGCATCAGCCGCCACATGAAGCCGGGAAAGATGATGTCACCGGCGAACCGCTAATACAGCGTAAAGATGATACAGAAGAAACGGTGCGTAAACGACTTGCGGTTTATCATGAGCAAACAAGTCCCCTCAGAAACTATTACCAGCAAAATAAGGCAGTGCGCTACATAAAGCTCGATGGCACAAAGCCGGTCGATGAGCTTAAGAAAACGATTCACGAGCTCTTGACCCAGCATAAGGAAGTGATCTAATGAATAAAATGATGAAGCTAGGCATGGCTGTTTGGCTTTTTGCCTTATCAGTCGCTACGACGTTTGCAGCGGCCCATTCACCCGTTGGTCATTGGCGAGCCATTGATGATGTAACGGGCAAACCCAAGGCCATTGTTAACATCACTGAAACCGCTGATCATCAACTGGTTGGGCGTATTCTGCAGATTTTCCCAGGCCCCGGCCATACCGTGAATGAGGTGTGCAAAAAGTGTTCTGGCGAAAGACGTAATCAGCGTATCGTTGGCATGATTATCCTCGAGAAATTCAAAGCCAATAAAGTAAATGACAACGCATGGCGCAATGGCGAGATCCTGGATCCCCGCAGCGGCAAAGTTTACCAATCAACCATCAAGCTAATCGAGAGCGGCCAGAAACTCGATGTAAGAGGTTATATCGGTATGCCGCTGTTTGGCCGCTCCCAAACCTGGGAAAGGCTTAGCGGGCCAGAATTGCCGAATTAAGGGTATTGCTAGGGTTACCAGTCAATTAACGGGCGAAGTCCCCATCGACCGGCCTTATTGAGCAAATCATATTCTGTTTTGTGCAGTTTACAAGCAGGGGCAATTCAAGCGATACTGTTTTAATCAGCTTCATTGGATTCCATGGAAATATGACCGAACAAGCTGTTCTCTCCTATGACGCCGACGCGCAACGCTTAACCTGCAAAGGTGAGTGGGACCTTCTTCATTTAACGCAAATCAAAAAAGCCCTTTATCAAATTCAATGGAAAAAGACAGGGGAATTGACTGTCGATGGTCAAGTGATTCAGAAAATGGATAGTGCGGGTGCCTTGCTCTTGGTGAAGTGGCGAGCTTTGCACGCAAACGAAATAGCCATTCGGTTTGAAAACTTTTCGCAAGAACACGACGATTTGCTCACCATGGTCGCGAAAGAACGTGGGGCAGAAGGGGGGATACCAGAAGCGGTCAAGCCGCCATTTTTGGCTCGCGTGGGTGAAAACTCAGTACAGCGTTTGATTGAATTTAATGCCTATCTGATTTTTGTTGGGCACTTAACCTATGAATTTTTGCGTATTCTGCGCAAACCGTTTCATGGACGCATACAACCGATTGCAAGCGCTATCTATAGTACGGGTTACCGTGCATTGCCCATTATCGGTTTGTTATCGTTCATGATAGGCGTTGTTATTGCTTATCAAATGGGTGTGCAGTTGCGTGATTACGGCGCGAACATTTATATCGTCAACTTTTTGGGGCTCTCCATTTTACGTGAATTTGGCCCGCTCATCACGGCAATCATGGTGGCAGGGCGTACAGGTTCTGCTTTTACAGCACAACTCGGTAGCATGAAAATAAACGAAGAAATTGATGCCTTGGATACGATGGGTGTCACCCCAGCGGAGTTGCTTATTATACCCCGTATTATCGGGCTTTTTATTGTGTTGCCTTTACTTACGATCTGGGCTGATTTTTTTGGCACGATAGGCGGCATGATGATGGCAAATAGCATGCTACATGTTTCGCCAGATGATTTTATTCTACGCTTTCCGCAAGTGATTCCACTTAAAGCACTTATTCTTGGGTTAGGTAAGGCGCCTGTTTTTGCGTTGATTATCGCAAGTATCGGTTGTTTTGAAGGAATGCGTGTCAAAGGGAGTTCAGAAAGTGTCGGCGTGAATACCACAAAAAGCGTTGTATTATCCATCTTCTTTATTATTGTTGCCGATGCTATTTTCTCCGTGATTTTCAGTGAGCTCGATTTATGACGGAAAGAACGACACCGATCATTGAAATAAGCCACTTAAAAACGCACCTGGGCAAGCATTGGGTGCATCAGGACGTTAATCTAACCGTGAATTCTCATGAAATTATGGGCATTGTCGGCGGCAGCGGTTCCGGTAAAACAACCTTATTGCGCGCCATGCTTGGCTTGCTAAAACCAACCGCTGGCTCTATCCGCTTATTTGGTTGTGAGCTTTTAACAGCGAGTGCCGAAACTTGGCTTAAAGTGCAGCGGCGATGGGGTGTCCTTTTTCAGCAAAATGCATTATTTAGCTCACTGACCGTGTTAGAGAACGTGGCTTTCCCTTTAAAAGAGCACACGGATCTCGATCTTGATTCCATCAACGAACTTGCTCTTTTAAAACTATTGATGGTAGGGCTTAATCGCGATGACGCAGTCAAATACCCGTCTGAACTAAGCGGCGGGATGCAAAAGCGTGCGGCGCTTGCCCGGGCGATTGTGCTTGATCCTGAATTAATCTTCCTGGATGAACCAACAGCAGGTCTAGATCCCCATCTTGCGAGCGAACTGGATGAGCTAATTATAGCGTTAAGGAGGACGATGGGCTTAACTATTGTTATAATAACGCATGACCTTGATACGTTATGGCGAGTCACTGATAGAGTCGCTTTTTTAGGTCAGGGTAAGGTGTTGTGCGTCGATGCGATGGACAAGCTGGTGAAGCAACCAGACCCGACTATCCATGCATTTTTCTCCGGGGCAAGAGGTCGAGTGGCAGAGGCGAATCATAATTGTGAGTAGCGAACGCTATGGAAACAAACGTTAATTATTCTATCGTCGGTGCATTTGTTATTGTCTTAACAGCGGCCATCGTTGTCGCTATTATTTGGCTTTCAGCGGGCCTCTCGTTTGAAGGTTACACGACATATAAAATTTATATGGAAGAATCCGTGTCGGGATTAAGCACAGATTCGCCGGTTGAATATAACGGTGTGAACGTTGGCACCGTAGATAGTATTGACATCGAAGAGAAAAATCCGCGTTTAGTGGTGTTGTTGTTGCGCATCAAATCAAGTACGCCTATTACCAAAGGGACCGTCGCCATGCTAAGTACGCGCGGCATTACGGGCGTCTCTTTTATCGCACTCAAAGAAGAATGTAAAAATTTGGCGCCGCTTATTGTCGAACCCGGTGAAAAATATCCGGTCATTAAAACAATACCGTCAATTTATGTGCGAATTGACACCGCAATGACACAGTTCATTGCTAACTTCCAGAAAATATCCGATTCCTTTGGATCATTGTTAGATAAAGAGAATTTACAAGCGATCAAGGCATCACTCGCTAATCTTGAAGAAGTGACTGGCATACTTGCAACGAATAATGCAAAACTCAATGCCATTATAAAAAATTGGGAAACTGCCAGTAAACGATTTTCACCGTTGCTGCAATCGGGCCAGAACACAATGAATGCCATTGAAATGCAAACATTGCCCGCAATGCAACAATTGCTAAGGAGTTTAGATAGTGTGTCGCGCACATTAAATGAAGTAGCATTAGAAATAAAAGATAACCCGTCTGTATTAATGCGTGGCGTTGATCGCTCGGCTTTACGCGGTCCAGGGGAAGCGAGATAGGGAGTAATATGGTTAAATACATTAGTCAATTGCTGTTTGTGACGCTGTCCTGTCTCACGGTGGGTTGTTCTGTTTTCTCGCCGGTAAAGCTACGGCCACAATCTACTTATCTTCTTGATACTACACCGAATGCCATTAGTACGACACATAAAGGCGTTGCTGTTTTGCTGGTAGCTGATCCTGAGTCGAGTGCAACCTATAATACCAGTAAAATGGCGTATTCCGTGCGGCCATTTCAAGTTGCCTATTTTTCAGAGAATAAATGGGCACAAGCGCCAGCAGCCATGCTAAGTCCACTGATGGTTGAGACGCTGCAAGAGACAAAGCGCTATCATGCGGTGATTACGCCTGGTGTTTCTACTCGCTATGATTACGTGCTGCATACGCAATTAACCGAATTACAGCAAGATTTTACCGTCACACCCGCCGTTGTGCGCTTAACTGTTTCTGCTGAATTAATGTCCGTCAATACTCGTCGTGTTTTAGCTGCTAAGCAATTTGCCGTTATAGAATCAATGCGTTACAAAACACCT
>Ga0155585_1003_pt1 | contig 20316 bp, 16 predicted proteins | sample RifCSPhighO2_12_FD_107242 | JGI IMG/M metagenome (GOLD analysis project Ga0155585, IMG submission 107242) | Gammaproteobacteria bacterium RIFCSPHIGHO2_12_FULL_43_28 | reverse complement strand
AACTTACTGACATCACTAACACTGGCATAATTGATTGCTTGCAGCAGTGTGCGTGGCAGTTCGGGTAGTTTCAATACGATTTCTAGCAGCTTATCCTCTTGATTAAATTCCTGATCGTTGAGATCATGGATTAAATGCATTATCGGTTTTTTAGTAGTTATACCTAATCTATCAATGGGCGACAATTTTGATAAACTCAAACGAATAGGGTCTTGACTAAACGCATCCTTATCTTCAAGCTGCTCATCAATTTCATTCGCAATCCGCTTTATATCCTCACCACTTGATGCACCCATCACGAACCCCACATTGAGCGATTAACCTGAATTTTGCACATGGATCTTTGCATTTTGCATCAAGCTTTGGCGATATAATTCATATTCCAACAAGCCATCACTATTTTGGACTTGTTCTGCAAAAATCGCTGCTTGCTTTTTATCAGCGATTTTACCATCCTGCACTGAAGTGAGCGCAACAATGGCATAACCATTTTGCGTCTTCGCTAAGCCATACGTTTTTGGCTTATTCACTTTTACTGGATTTGCTAATTGGAATGCCGTCTCTAAAATAGCAGGCGGAATCTTTTGAGTATAACGCCCTACCGTACCTACTTCTGTAATGGTTAATTGATATTGTACAGCTACTGTCTTTAGATCAGCGCCTGCTTGCAATTTAGCTTGCATGTCATTTGCAAATTTAACTAGCTGGTCATTCGCCACTTCTTGCTTTAGCCTGCTTTCGATGTCACTCATGACGGCATTTAATGGCAACATGGATGCCGCTTGATGCGACTTAATCCGCAACACAATGACTGAATTATTATCGAGTGTGATGACATCACTATTGTTTTGCAAATTCTTCACTTCATCACTAAAGGCTGCCGTTCTCACTGCTTGATACTGTGCAATATCGCTGCCAGGTTGATCCCTACTGAATAATTCACTTGTTTTGATGGTGAGCTTTAATGTCTCTGCTGCTGACTGCAAGGAATCAGGTTGCGCATAGGTTAAATCAGCCAATTGTTCTTTCGCTTCAGCAAATTTCTCTTCAGCGCGCTGTTTGACAACCATGCTTTTTACTTTCTCATTAACAGCCGTAAATGCTAGCGGTTTTGGCTGCTTCAGCTCTATGACCTTAACGATGACCAAACCTTTACTCGTTTTAATGGGCCCTGTGACTTGTCCTGCTTTCGTGAGCCCTGTCACCACCTCTTGCAATTCGATAGGTACTTGACTGATCAGCATCCAGTTTTTACCGCTCATATTTTGCTTATACTGATTTACGAGCTTCGTAAAATCATCGCCACGTTTGGCAGCGCTTGCAATGTCTTCTGCTGTTTTGGTGGCGCTTTCAATATCGTTTGGCGCTGCTGTTTCTGCGACCGGCACCAGAATATCCTCTAACTTCCATTGCATTGGTTCGGCAAAGGTACTCGTATTTTCACCGTAAAACTTTTTCAGTTCTTCCTCGGTTGGCTCGATTTGCTTTGCTGCATCATCAAGTGTCAACTGAATATACTCAACATTCACCTGTTCCGGTGTCATAAATTCTTTTTGATGCTGTTGATAGTAAGCGTCAATTTGTTTAGCAGAAATGGTCATTGGTTTTGCCAGGAAGTACGCTAATGGAATGGAAATATAGCTGATATTGCGCTCTTGATTGATTAGCGCCACGGTGGCATTTGTTTCTTCCGGCAGGGCGAATGAACTAAAAACAATGCCTAATTTGGGTTGATCTATCAAAAGACTTGTTTTTATAAGCGAGAGAAATTCGTTTACACTTAGCATACTTGAAGCAAGCGTTTCCTGAAAACGTTCCAGTGAAAATTGACCATCCACTTGGAACTCCGGCATGCCTTGCAAGAAAGCATCAACCTGGAGATCGGAGACATGAAAGCCTTGTGAAATAGCGGCTTCTTTTAAGACCTCAAAGTTAATGAGATTTTGTAGCGCGCGCGATTTTAATAAAGCTTCGTTATTGGCCATTGGGTTGGTCGTGCCAAAACGGGCTTCTGCTTGGCGGCGCAGGCGTTCATAAGAAGCGGATAATTGCCCTTTCGTGATGTCATTACCGTTGACAGTCGCAACAGCACTATCGTTACTAGCGCCACCAACAAAATAACTATGAACACCCCACAGGGCGAATGAAATGATGATGAGAGAAATTATAATCCCTGCTATCCATCCCTGTGTATGCTCGCGAATGGTTTGAAGCATTTCTCACTCTCTATGCTAATATGAAAAAGACCCGGCTAGATTATCCAGGCGGTCTTTCAACATGTTAAGTAATGATTTAACCCAGACTTGATTCCTACTCATGCTGCACCCTTGCCAGACATGATGAGATCCTTAAATTAAACGGAGTGGACGGGACTCGAACCCGCGACCCCCGGCGTGACAGGCCGGTATTCTAACCAACTGAACTACCACTCCTCTATAGATGCCTTGTCATTTTAACCACTTAGACACCGACAAGCTCTCTTAAATTCTACCGCACTTTTTACCATCTTTCCTGGTAAGAAGGAAGGAGATTTTTTTACTTCAATCATTGGGTGCTGAGGGCTTCGAACCCCCGACATCCGCCTTGTAAGGGCGACGCTCTACCAACTGAGCTAAGCACCCGAATCTGTTACTCAGGCTTCCTCTTTAACCGCATCTTTGAGGCCTTTGCCTGGTTTGAAGCCAACCACCTTGGCTGCTTGAATTTTGATCTTTTCACCCGTTGAAGGATTGCGCCCTTCACGTGCAGCTCGTAGTTTTACTGTAAACGTTCCAAAATTCACAATAACGACTGGATCGCCTTTTTGTAATGAATCAGTGACGCCATCGAGCATTGCATCTAGGGCTCTTGCAGCAGCTGCCTTTGTTAATTCAGCCTTTTCAGCTATAAGATCAACTAATTCTGTTCTGTTCATAAGCTATGCTCTCTATCCATAGGTTATTAATATAATCGTCATTTCACCGTTGAAGCCCGCACACATTCCTTGTAAATCACGCGCTCACAACGAAGTGTGATTTATACCAATAGCACCAAACTTATGTCAAGCAAGATAACAAAAAGATTTCTAACATTTTTTCTAAAACGACAAACCACATCATTTTGACGCTTTATCGTTCAGAAAATGGGGGTTCTCATGATGATGCCCTATCATCCCGCGAGGCATAGTGGCGTCTAAAACATTCAAATTTGTTTGTCATACCAACGAACGCGAGAGTGTTTATGGAACTGTGTCATGCCAGCGTGCTTTTAGCTGACATCCAGAATGAACCTGAGAAAAGCCTGGATGCCAGCTAAAAGCACGCTGGCATGACACAATTTGATGAATGTTCTCAACGCTTGCATGACATTTAAGAGCTATAGACATTAACGCAAGCGCTAATGCTGTCACTCACTAATGCGGCAACCGGTCTGCCTTGTCTGCCTTGCGAATTTTTACTTTTTTCGCCACACCGCTCACCACAGATGTTTTCGCTTTCTTACTTTTGCGTGTCACCCGATGCACATAACCCCTTAACGACTCAGTCAACACTTCGTCAATCCAGCGTACTGGTTTGATGTTCAAGTCTTGCTTGATGTTGTCAGGTATTTCTTTAAGATCTTTTATATTATCAACCGGGATAATGACGTTCTTAATGTTACTTCTGTGTGCGGCTAATAATTTCTCTTTCAATCCGCCTATTGGTAACACTTCGCCGCGCAAGGTAATCTCGCCCGTCATCGCACAATCAGCGCGCACTGGTAATTGTGTAATCACAGACACAAGCGCTGTGCACATGCTAATACCTGCGCTAGGGCCATCTTTAGGCGTTGCGCCTTCGGGTACGTGGATATGAATGTCGTGCTTCTCAAAGAAGTTTTTTGGCACACCCAGTACATCCGAACGAGCGCGAACCACTGAAAGCGCCGCCTGGATCGATTCTTGCATCACTTCACCCAGCTGGCCCGTGTAAATCGTTTTTCCTTTACCAGGAAGAACAATTGCCTCGATAGTCAGTAACTCACCGCCCACTTCTGTCCAGGCAAGCCCTTTCACCTGGCCAATCTGGTCTTGTTGCTCAGCCATATCAAAACGATAACGTCTAACCCCTAAATAATCTTCCAGCGATTCAGGTGTCACGCGCGTTTGCTTCGTTTTTTTCTGTGAAAGTACCGCCTTCACCACTTTACGGCAAATTTTTGAAATTTCACGCTCTAAATTTCTAACGCCCGCCTCACGTGTATAATAACGAATGATATGTTGTACCGTCGCCTTTGGGATATCGATTTCAGCTGGTTTTAATCCCGCCAACTCAATTTGCTTTGTTATTAAGTGACGGAGTGCGATATTAATTTTTTCATCTTCGGTGTAACCCGGAATACGAATCACTTCCATACGATCGCGCAATGCTGGCGGAATATCCAACGTATTCGCCGTCGCGACAAACATTACATTTGACAAATCATAGTCTACCTCAAGGTAGTGATCATTGAATGCATGGTTTTGCTCGGGATCCAATACCTCTAATAGCGCTGAAGCAGGGTCACCGCGAAAATCCATGGACATTTTGTCAATTTCATCTAATAAAAAGAGTGGATTATTAACGCCTGCTTTTGCCAGTTTTTGTAAAATTTTACCCGGCATGGCACCAATATAAGTGCGGCGATGACCGCGAATTTCAGCTTCATCGCGTACGCCACCTAAAGACATACGAATAAATTTTCGACCCGTTGCATTCGCAATCGACTGGCCCAACGAGGTTTTACCAACGCCCGGTGGTCCAACGAGGCAAAGAATAGGGCCGCGAATTTTTTTCACGCGTTTTTGGACGGCTAGATATTCAACGATGCGTTCTTTAACTTCCTTCAATCCATAATGTTCGGTTTCAAGTGTCTTCTCAGCCGTAGGCAAATCCATTTTGGCAGCACTGCGTTTGCTCCATGGTACCGATACCATGACATCAAGATAATTGCGTGATACCGTTGCTTCAGCAGATTGCACCGGCATGGATTTTAGCTTCGCAAGTTCCGCATCACATTTCTCACGTGCCTCTTTAGGCATGCCAGCTTCTTCGATTTTTTTCGCTAATGCTTCTAATTCATTGGGAACATTTTCGATTTCATTTAATTCTTTTTGAATCGCTTTGATTTGTTCATTGAGATAATATTCGCGCTGCGTTTTTTCCATTTGACGCTTAACACGCCCGCGAATTTTCTTTTCCACTTGTAACAAATCAATTTCGTTTTCCATAAACGCCATTAATTTTTCAAGGCGTTTAGGAAGGTTCGCCATTTCAAGTAATTTTTGTTTTTCTTCAAGCTTGATATTAAGATGCGCCGCCACCGTATCACCTAAACGGCCACCATCATCGATAGCAAGAATAGATGCCATGATTTCAGCCGGGATTTTACGATTTAATTTAACATACTGTTCGAATTGCGATTTTAATGAGCGTTGATAAATTTCAACTTCACGATCATTCGTGTGCTCGTCCTGTAACAATTCAACTTCAGCGAGAAAATATTCTGTATTATCGATAAAGTGTGTGATGGTGCCACGCTTGACACCTTCAACTAAAACTTTAACGGTACCATCTGGTAATTTCAGTAATTGCAAAACCGTTGCCAGTGTGCCAGTTCTAAAAACACCCTCTTCATTAGGCTGGTCATCGGTTGCGTTCTTTTGCGTCACCAATAAGATTTGCTTATCAGCCGCCATCGCGACTTCAAGTGCTTTGATTGACCGATCACGGCCAACGAAAAGCGGTACCACCATGTAGGGGTAAACGACTACGTCCCGCAATGGTAAAACCGGTATGCTTAACTTATTTGTATCAGTTGGAATGGACGCCATTGCTAAATCCCCCGTGGCTATTCATCAAGTATCAATAACGCTTACTCAGCAGCAGATTGATGGTCTTGTTGTTCGTAAATGATAATCGGCTTTATTTCACCGTGAATCACGGCTTCATCGATGACCACTTTCGCAACATGGCTTAGTGAAGGAAGCTCGTACATAATATCCAGCAATGCTTTTTCCAGGATAGAACGCAGACCACGAGCGCCTGTTTTCTTTTCCACGCAACGTTCAGCAATGGATTGTAAGGCATCATCACGAAACTCTAATTCGACACCTTCCATTTCAAACAATTTACGATATTGTTTGACTAATGCATTCTTTGGTTCAGTCAAGATACTGATTAATGCGCCCTTATCCAATTCTTCAAGCGTTGTCACGACCGGCAAGCGGCCAATTAATTCAGGAATCAAACCAAACTTGATTAAATCGCCAGGCTCTGCTTCGTGCAGCAATGCAGTAATGCTTTTAGCATCACTTTTACCGTGAATTTGCGCAACAAAACCAATACCTGATTTTTCAGAACGCTCACGGATTACTTTTTCCAGTCCCGCAAACGCACCGCCGCATATAAATAAAATATTACGTGTATCCACTTGGATAAATTCTTGTTGTGGATGTTTCCTACCGCCTTGAGGCGGCACAGAGGCAATCGTTCCTTCAATCAGTTTCAGCAAGGCTTGCTGTACGCCTTCGCCTGACACATCGCGTGTAATGGAAGGGTTCTCGGATTTTCGTGAAATTTTATCGATTTCATCGATGTACACGATACCCATTTGCGCTTTACTGACATCGTAATCACATCGTTGTAATAATTTTTGAATAATGCTTTCAACATCCTCACCAACATAACCTGCTTCGGTGAGCGTTGTCGCATCAGCAATGACAAAAGGAACATTTAATAAGCGCGCCAAGGTTTCAGCAAGCAGTGTTTTACCACTACCTGTTGGGCCGATTAATAAAATATTACTTTTATTTAATTCAATATCGTCTTTCGTTGTATGCGTTTTTAAACGTTTATAATGATTGTATACGGCAACGGACAATGCTTTTTTTGCTTGTGTTTGCCCGATGACATATTCATCCAGCGTTTTACAAATTTGCGTTGGTGTCGGCAAACTATTCATGATGCCCGCGGGCATTGCATTTTTATCTTCGTGTATTTCTTCATTGATAATATCATTACAAAGCGAAACGCATTCATCACACACATAGACAGATGGACCTGCAATGAGTTTACGGACTTCGTGCTGGCTTTTGCCGCAGAAGGAGCAGTGGAATACCTTATCTCTTCCGCTATTGCCTCGCTGGTCATTACTCATAAGATCAAGCCTCATTTTTAAAAATAGTTTGTCTTAAGATGGGGGCGATTTAATGAAATTCAATCCACCAAAATCACCCTCCCACTCTTTAATTTTACTTTTTATTACTCCGATAATCGAGGATCTTATCAACGACGCCATAATTTAGCGCTTTTTCTGAATTCATGAAGTAATCTCTATCAGTGTCTTTAGCGATCGTTTCCTCTGGTTGGCCCGTATGTTTTGCTAGAATTTCATTGAGCAACTTACGGATTTTTAAGGTTTCTTCCGCATGAATGGCGATATCTGAGGCTTGACCTTGCACACCACCAAGTGGTTGATGGATCATCACGCGTGCATTCGGCAAACAAATGCGCTTGCCCTTGGCACCGCTTGCAAGCAGAAATGCGCCCATGCTCGCCGCCTGCCCCACACACATCGTGCTGACATCTGGCTTAATAAACTGCATGGTGTCGTAAATCGCAAGCCCCGCAGTCACCACCCCACCGGGTGAATTGATGTAGATAGAAATATCCTTATCCGGATTTTCTGATTCAAGAAACAGCAATTGGGCGATAATCAGATTGGCCACATGGTCATCAATAGGTCCACCCAAGAAAATAACCCTGTCTTTTAACAATCTTGAATAGATATCAAAGGCCCGTTCACCTCTTGAGGTTTGCTCTACCACCATGGGCACGAGTTGACTCGTCAGCATTCGATGCGCATTATCAGTCATATGATTTCCTTCTCTCTTTCTATTATATACAAATCTGCCTAAAGTCTAATATTTTTCAATTCGGCATAGCTCATGTTTTTCTCAGCAACCTTCAAGCCTTCCATTAATTTAGCAAGAACCTGATCTTCCATCACTTGAGATTCAATGCCAGCCAGTCTTTCGCCTGAAGAAAGCCATTCGACTACTTCCTGTGGTTTCTCATATAGAGAAGCGATTTCCTGAATACGCCGTTTGACGCGCTCTTTGTCTGCGTTCAAATCCGCTTGTTTTGCATAACTATCAAGCAGTAAACTCAAAGCAACCCGTTTTTTCGCCAGTTCATTAAATGAAGTAAGCTCATCAGGTGAGTGGCTATCATGGTGATGCGCTTGTTGCGGCGGATACATTTCATCGTGAATATGTTTTGCTTCACGTTGTACCAGGGATTTTGGTACTTCGAGTGGATTTTGTTCCAAGAGTTTCGTGAAGATTTGTTCTTTCAACTTTTCTTGTATCAAACGATCGCGATCTTGCTCAAGTGATTGTTTGATTTGCGTTTTTAAGTCTTCCATTTGACCGCTTTTCACCGCTAATCGCTTGATGAACGCTTCATCCAACCGCGGCATGTCAGCTTCAAATACCTGTTTTACCGTCACCACAAATTCAATCGGCTTGCCGGCTTTTTCTTCTACGGAAAAGTCCTTGGGGAAAGAAAGCGTCAACGTGGGCCGATCGCCTGCTTTTGCACCAATCAGGCCTGTTTCAAAGCCCGGTAACATGGTGTGACTACCAAGTTCAATTGGGAAACCTTCCACTTTATTGTCGATATCTGATTTGCCGTCAAAAATAGCGTAGTAATCAATGACTACGCGATCATTTTCTTGAGCGGCGCGATCGACTTTTTGCCATTTTGTATATTGTTTGCGTAATTGTTCGATAACACGATTAATATCTTCGTCTGTTACTGTAACTACTGGCTTCTCAATCTCGACTGCCCTGCATGCGATATTGCTAATGTCAGGAAGCACTTCGATGGTTGCGATAAATTCTAATGGTTGACCAGCCATGATGGATTTTGGCTCGACTTGCGGCGCACTAATGGGTCTTAATTTATGCTCAGTAATGGCTTCATGCAGTGTTTCCTGAATAATTTCACTCAATGCATCCTTGCGTGCTTCATCACCAAATTGTTGCTGAATGACGCTCTGCGGCGCTTTGCCTGGACGAAATCCCTTTACCTTGGCTTTGCGTGCCAATTCCTTGATTCGGTTTGTATAAGCGGTTTCAAAACGCTCTGCTGGTACGGTGATCGTCAAACGATGCTCAACATTACTCACTTTTTCAATGGATACTTGCATGATATAACCTCAATTGGTAATTTGTTCTGAACGCCCAATAGAAAACCAGGAAAAGGCATCCCTTCCTGAATAAACAGCAATGAAAACAAGGGCGTTTATAGTCAGATTTTTCATTATGCGAAAGGAGAGACTCGAACTCTCACGGGTTACCCCACTGGAACCTAAATCCAGCGCGTCTACCAGTTCCGCCACTTTCGCTAGAAACATGCATTTTTACTGGAGTTTGTCATTACAATCAAGCAGATTCTCTTTCATTTCGCAAATAGTCGCTCTATAAGTAGGGCAAACCCACTCACCGCAGTATCGCAAAACTGCTTTCCAAACTCTGTTATTTAATTTAGAGTTTGGCACTTTCAACCAACGTAAAAGCGAGAGAGGCTTCATATGTGGGATAAGAAAACCATCTTAGGTGCAGCAGCCACTGCATTGACCTTTGGTATTGGTGTCATTGTTAGTGTTTTCACGGGCAAATGGGCGGGTGAACAGTGTGAAGATAGCACAGCCGCAGCACTGCCTACTTCCATTATCAACGATCCCTTTGAGACAACTGCAAATGTGGGTGGCTATGTGGTCAACGTTAAATTTCCCAGTACCGAAATTCCAATTAATCAAACAACCTTAGAAGGCATCATCCGAACCGCAGGTAATGCTTGCGAATATGATGTCACGACTAAACTTGCTTTGCTAACGCTGATTGCAACTGTATTTGGCGGCTTACTCACCTATCAATATTATCAAAATAATCAATTAAAGCTCGCGATCAAAAAGCAAAATCGGCAAAGCACCGCACGAGATGAAGAAACGCTTGGCCTTGATGAGGATGATGACCATATTTCTCTCCACACACCGAAACACCGAAGCGAAAGTTGCGAGGACCCTAAGCGGCTGCTTGCTGTTTGACACTTGCTACTTTCATCACTTCTTTTGCTGCTCGTATACCTGAAAGATAAGCGCCGTGCACAGTAGCGGGATCCTGAGTTGAAGTCGCCTCCCCCGCAAAAAACAAGCGATTTGCAACGGGTTGCGCGAGCAATTGATAATTTTTCATGCTCGCACCCACTGGTAAATAAGAATAAGATCCTTTACTAAATGGATCATCATTCCATCGGGTAATCACGTAAGAAGACGGTTCAGGTATCGCATCACCGTATATTTTTTTAAGCATCGCCATCACATGATGCACAATATCTTTATCAAGCCATTGCTCCACATTTTCAGCAAGTGATCCACTCGTAAAGACTAATAAGGCTGGCACACCAGTGACTTTATAATAATTCATGATATCCCACATGCCATCAGTCTGGTTTTTAGCTGGCATATAACCTATCCATTCACTGTCTTTATCCCAAAATGGTTTATCAAACAAAAGATAGATTTTATCATAAACGCCCATACGCAATTGTTTGATCGCATGTTGTTTTGCGTCTGGTAACGCTGGTGTAAAACGAATAGCGCCTGATTGCAACACACCGACTGGCACCGTCACTATGACGTAATCTGCTTGATAATGTTCATTCTCCGTATAAATATCTATTGTTTTACCGCGATAATCAATTTCAGTCACCTTTTGGTTTAATTCCATCGGCACATTTTTAACAAGCGGCGGCAGAATTTGATTATAACCACCGGGAAACAACACATTAGGACCTGAGACTGGCGAAGCCAAATAAGCTATACCTGATTGCGCTGAGAGCAATGGCATATCGGCTGCATATTCGTAAAGATAAACGTTATTAATCATATAACGCAGCAATTCGCTTTTCGCTTGCGGCAGGGCAATTTGTTTAGCAAAAACAGCATACGCATCCGCCATGGACATACTGGCAAAAACGTTTGGATGTGATAAAACATAGTCATCAAACTGCTGAACAATAAGCGAAAGGCTACTTACTGATGTGGCGGGAACACGCTTGCCATCTGCATCATAAAGAGTAAACGATTTAAATTTAGCGGAGAGAATATTATCGTTATAAGCTGTTGGTACTGTTTCAAGTTTAAGACGCGACACCATCTCTGCAATAGGATTTTGATTAATGCAATGAATCCAAGTGGCGCCTAAATCTAAACCGACCCCCCAAGGATAAACAGTATACAATCGACCGCCAATACGATTACGTCCTTCTAGCACAAGAAACGGAATATTGTTTTCTTTCATGATCTTCGCCGCACTTAATCCAGAAATGCCAGCACCAATGATAATCACCTTATATTTTTTAGGGGAAACAGACTGGCTCGCGAGCGATGACGATACGGTCACAAAAAATACGATGAATAAAGATAAAAAGCCGACAATGTGGCGAAACAACTTGTTGTTCATTTCAATAATCCAGTGAAAAAAATTAAGCGATGAATCCGTTGAACTTATATACAAATTCAGGCGCTGATTCAACCAGCAAAGCAAAAAGATTTACGCCCTCACAAAAGATTCAACCTGCTGCAAAAAACGCTTGATATCCTCTGGAAATAAATGTCCTATTGTGCCAATACGGAATGAATTCCGGTTTGTCACCTTACCTGGGTAAATAACAAAGCCCCGCGCTTTAAGATGCTGATAAAAATCTGCAAATTTAAAATCTTTATCGGTACCAGGAATGGTTGCCGGTTCGAGATAAGTCGTAATAATAGGTGATTGCAACGCCTTTGAAACATAGGATTCAAATTGCAGCGCTTTCATGCCTTCCGCTAGCAAAGCCTGATTTTGATGATAACGCTTCGTTCGTGCAGCAACACCGCCTTCAGCGTCAAGCTCAAGTAATGCTTGATGAAATGCAAGCACAGCGTGCGTTGGTGATGTGTAACGCCATTTACCCGCATTCGCTTCCATTTCATGCCATTGATCATATAAATCAAGTGAAAGTGATTTCGCATTATCTTTACAGAGTTTTTGTAATACATCTTTCTTGCAAATAATAAATGAAAAACCTGGCACACCTTGAATGCACTTATTCGCAGAACTCACTAAAAAATCAATATTAAGTGCCGCCATATCAATCGGAATACCACCGAAACTACTCATGGCATCAACGATAAAATATTTATTACAGTTTTTAGCAAGCTTAGCGACAGGTTCCAAATCATTTAATAAACCCGTCGTCGTTTCACAATGCACCATCGCAATATGGGTAATGGATGGATGCTGTTTTAATAATGCTTCTAATGCATCAACGTCATAGGATTTATCTTCCGCTACTTCATAAGTAAGATGCGGCAATTCCAAAATTTTCGCCATCTCACCCATGCGTTTACCATAAACACCGTTTTGCAGAATAAGCACTTGATGTTTTTTTCTATCAATAGATGATCCAAGTACGGACTCAACGCCAAAGGTACCACTACCTTGCATTAACACGGTGGTATACGTTGCCGCATCACAACCAGCAACTTGCAATAGTTTATTCCGAATACTTGTCACCATTGATTTATAATCTTGGTCCCATGTACAAGAGTCATACCACATCGCAGAACGTACGGTATCGCTAGTCGAGAGCGGTCCTGGTGTTAATAATAAATAAGGTACTTTTTTTTCTTTAGATAACATAATCATCATCCTGCCATTCGTTGATTAATTACACTGATTAAAGCTGGTAGTTCATGCATTGTATCGATGACATAATCAGCACCTGCAGCAAACATCTCATAGCGCGCTGCTTTTGCTTTTTTATTTAATTCGCTTTTATCAATACTAATTACTTCAGCTTCACCAAGACCCAAAAGACTACTTCCCATCACAACACCAACTGACCAACATCCGGCATGACATCCTTCCTGGATATCAATAAGCGTATCACCGACTTTAAGAACGGTATTGACATCTAAAATCTCAAGTGCCGCCATATTTTGCTGAATCATGTAAGGATAAGGTCTGCCGCGCCACACTTCATCTGAGGAAATCATATGATCAGGTGCATAACCTTGTTCTTTTGCACTTCTAGCCACAATATCTAACATGGCGCGAGTATAGCCAGAAGTTGAACCTATTTTGATATTTTGTTGGCGTAGATAGACCTGCACCGGTAAGATGCCATCAATCAACGTGGTATGCTGATGCAATATGGAAAATATACTTTCTTCAAAGCGATGGTAAATCTTTTCAATATCTTGCAGATGATGCGCTCTGCCATGAATTTTTTGAAATTGATTACGTATCGTATCCATCGCAAGCACCGCTTTAATATGATCGATTTTCAGCATACCCATTGGCTTTCTAATCTCATCCAGACTGACCGTCACATCATGTTGTGAGAATGCCGCTTGCATAGCATAAATAGGCGCCACACAGCCGTAATCAACCGTCGTCCCTGCCCAATCAAATATCACTGCTTCAATTTGTTTCATAACTCACTTCTCCTTGCATAGTCGAGACGTCATCTGTCGCTGCTCTTGCTAACTGTATCGTAAAAAGATAGGCCGCGAATAATAATCCAGAAAGTAAAAAGATAACAGTCTCATGGCCAAAACTATCTTGCATTTTTGGCAGCAATAAGACACCTAAAAACGAACCAAATTTTGCGAGTCCCGCAATCATGCCATGACCAGATGCTCTTATTTCAACCGGATAGGACGTTGCAGAAAGCAGATAAGTCGTGACATCAGGACCTATGTTGATTGAAAAATTAAATAGGATGAAAAGTAAAATCACCACAAAGAGATGATTCGAGCCCGTGTAAAAAAAACATGCCAACAAAAATAAACTCAAGCTCGCAAATAAAAAGCCGTATTTTTGTAATTTATATAAATCAATTCGTTCAATGACAAAGATAGATGCCAATGCGCCTAACATAAAAAAGATATTAATAATAAACGAACTCCATATGGTTTTCTGACTCAATAGCGCATTGGTACTCACTGTATTTGGCAATGCGTGGACTTCAATAATATTTAGTAAATAATGCACAAAGAAATTAATGCCATAATAGGCTACATCCATCAAAAACCACGCGCCAGTTAAACAAATAGTGATATAGCGATAAGTAGGATTAAATAAAATGCCAAACTGCTTCAGTGGATTAAATGCTGTTTTGCTTTTTATCGCCGATTGAAACCACACTTCACTCTCGGGCAATTGACGTGATAATGAATAAGCCATTGCCGCCGGAATAATTTGCACACTCGCCAATAAGCGCCAAATGATATGCTCGTTAAAAAAATAAGTCAGTAATAATCCTAAAAGACATGCGGTAGGCGCCGCTAAACAATTGATAAACATTAGGCGTGCGGTCTGTCGTGCTAACGCGGTTTGCGTTGTCATCTCAATTAAATACGCCGCACAAAGCGGGTATAAGGTTCCTGCTAAAAAACCATTGATGGCGCGTGTCGCACAAAGTGAATAATAATCAAACGCAAAACCACCTAGCATGCCGGCAAATATAAGTAATAAAAAATTCCATACTAATAAACGATGTCTGCCAAATATATCAGCAAGCCAACCGGCAAGTACGGCACCTACCATGGCACCTAAGGGGATGGTTGCTTGTGCAATACCAATCTGCCAACTGCTGAGATGAAAATCAGCCGCATAGTAAGATTCAATAAAGGAAGAACTATAAAAGAGATAACCTGCTAAAAATAAACCCAAGGAGCACAAAAAGCTTATCGATTGAGGTGTGGAACGTCTCTGCTCTATCATGAATCAGCATCCTTTATATTCGCTTGGCTAAAAGCTAACGCCCGGATTATACGCGGGTACAAATTAATATTAAATGTATAATTGATTGATCTTTTACTTACATCAATCTATATTGTGCATTGTTTCTAATTTCATGAATTTCACAAGGAGAGTAACATGCAATCACGACCACAAGATAATGCACCTTCATTAGGGACGACAGCACTTGAATTTCTTAAAGAATTAGCTCAACAATCAGCGCCCAATTATGACGCATCAAGTGCCGCAGCAGGTCTATTCTACTTAGCTGCACTCACATCTAAACTTGAAGGTGCTGAATGGACAAGCTTGCTGCTATTAGCAGGCGGCACTGGTTTTACTGGACTCGCTGCAAACCAATATGGGCTTGGCAATACCTACAATAAACTATCAAGCTGCTACTCGACTATGTTTGGTAAAATCACAGGTCCGGCACCCAAACAAGATGAGCCACAAATTGATAACACACAAATCCCAAAGAAAACTAATTAATATTTCTGACGTGCAAATGAAGGAGGCAGTATCATATACAATTACTCCAAGTACTTTCGTATAAGGTGCTGCCCCGTCTTTTCAATGACTGTCTGTGTTGCAGTGCCAGCAATTAAAGAACTGGCGGCTTCAACCGCACCACTCTGATGTGCATTATAAGCAAACAAACTATAACGAGATAAACTAGCAAGTGCACTCAAGCCCTGACTTGCGCGCGGCCAATTAGAGCGTGAAAAATAATCGCTTGCATAATTTAACGCGTCTGATAGCAAACCTGTCGCGACACTTAATATAAATAATTGACCCGTATCAATTGCGGCCGCATACGTGGATGAAAGCATGCGTGTAAAATCATCCTCGTGTTCGAGTTGCTGGTAATATTGGCTGAAGTTAAAGGTAAATAATGCGCCATAGTAAGCTAAATGCGGTAAGATTTTTGCATACTTGTTAGTGAAGCCAAGCGTTTTAAATGAAACCGCGATAAGATTGGTCGTACCTCTTAATGCACCGTAAGCAGCGCCACTTTTAGCTGAAACATAAACACGATCAAAAAGCGTTTGTGGTAAGGCATCGCAAATCTCAGTGATTGATTTCGTCTCTATCGAATGAAGATCAATTATACCTGATGCAGCGATGATATTCGTTCTACTGCCATCACTTGATACACATAATAGGGGTTGATTATAGAAGGTTACAGATCCCAGTTCCTTTTCACCTTGATAAATACGATATGTAAAATGTGGCTTTTTTGTTTTGGAGTCAAATGTTACTTCATCATCCCATCTTCCAACATAATGTTGATTAAGCTTAGATTCCTCAAATTTAATATTGAAAGAGGAGCTGAGCGTCAACTTAGCTTCCTTGTGTGATATTTTCTCACTTTCGTCAATTGATTTTTCAATTTCTTGTTTTTTAGTTTTTTCTAAAACATCAGGTAACGCTAATTGTAACGGTGGATGCTTACGCAGAGTTGGCGACCTTCCTAGCTGCGCCTCAAGAAAACGATTGAGATTATCAATATGTAAAAAAAGTGCTTGCATTGCGCCGCCCACTTCTGTCGCAGCCTCGCCTGACTCATATCGCATCACCAGCTTATTCATCATCATCTGCAGCTGATTCATGCTGTTGATAGCTTCATTACTATAAAAATCAAGCTGTTTTGTTGCCGTGCCTTCAGCAATAAAACCAGTTTCTAAACGTCGCAAGTTATCTTGAAAGTGTTTATAACGCTTATTAAAATCCACGTTAGATTTTAGGATATTTTCAAATCCATGACTAGACGCATCATAAATATTTTTTATTAATTGATTTGCTGATTTAATCAATTCAATATAATTTTCAGTTAAATAGGTTACTTGATCACGATAATTGATGGCAAACACATACGTACCCAGATTAGTTTGCACAGTTTTAAATTCTTCTAAAGTTTTTATGACATCCATTAATGATGCATATCTCGTCATTGCTAAAAAGTAATTTTGCTTATCTTGCGATGTAGCAAAATCGACAAACTTGACGCCGCCTAATAAATCTTCACGCAAGCTAACTTTATATTTATCTTCATTATTATCTAATGGTATCAGTGAATAAAAGCGATTAACATTTGTTTGTGATGATAAAGAAACGTCTGTACGTTGCTGCTTATTCACTTGCGAAAATACCTGACAAACCGGCGAAGCATCGCAATCCGTTTTTCCATCCGTAAAACGCGTAAAATAATTATCTGATGCAGGGTAATTATTAAGTAAAAAATGTAGATAAGTGCCAATTATATTTTCTAAATCTTTAGCATTATTAATAATGCTACTAAGCAAAACGGGTAATTGTTGACGATCCAAACAAGATGCAATCGTGACAGTACCCTCATCTAGGTAATGTAAAAGCTCTGTCAAATGAAAGCGATCGGGACCTATGCCTTGACCCGTATGAATCACATATTTAATAAAACTTTCATAACTTGCCAATTTTTGGAATGCTTCTTCATTGCATTTCGTATTGACTAAGTCGTTATACGACCAATCCATTAATGCGAGAAATACTTGCATGATGGGATCATTCATCACATGCATGTTTTGATTCTTTGTTCTATCACCAAGCCAATTCCCAATTTGACGCGCCATATTATTAGCGAGCGACCACAGCGGATAATACTGCGCATCTTCAGCACGTCGATTTGGCAGCGTGAAGGAACCCAAATCAGTTTGAAATCGCGTGGCATCATATTGGGGTGATTGGCACATCCACCAACCATACCAGCTTGTTTCACTATTTAATTTAAAATAATTTTCAATGTTATCTGCACCAGGCAAAATATGAATTTTATCAGCTAATATTTTTATTAATTTAATTTCATCATTTGTATAGCAATGCTGATCAAATGCAACATAACGATTTGACTGAATAGGATAAGTAGTAACGTATTGTAAATGTGAAGGTAAGAGCGGCAGCTCGTTGACAAGCGAACCTACCGATGTCGAACCTGCACTCCTTGAATCAGGAAGAATAAGCGGAGCAGGGTCAGATGCACCCCGCTCTTCTTTGTGTTGAGACAACATTGATATGTTCCTTCATTTTAATGACAACATCTAATCCATGATTGTTGTTTTAAGTTACTATCATTTTTGTCGATTACTAGGTGGATCCTCGTGACTAGTTACATTTTTATTCACATTTTTAGGCAATGCTTTAGTACTCCTCCTAACTAAATTCGTTTTTTCTGTTGAATTTTGGCTTATCAATTCGTCAGATTTTTGAATAGTTACACTCGTTAAATCTATATTTGACTTTGGTTGCTCATTAGGAACCATTGCTAATAGTTTTTTACAACTGCTTAACGGACTGGTATCTACCATATTTTTTGCAAAATGATCAAATGAATCGCCACTTGAATTTTTAGTTGGCTTGTTCATGTAATTATTATAATAAAACTTATAATAATCTTTTGATGAAGATAAGGTTTTAAAGTTGGCTTCGATTTGTTTTAGTCCAGCTTGCTTTAATTTAATAGATTCATTATCAACATTATGGCGCTGATCGTCCTCAATTGACTTGATTGACTGTTGTATGTCAAAAGAAAGTTTGCCAAGCTCTAATTTAACACTTTCACTATCCAGTCGGGAAAGGATATAGCTCATGGTCGCATGTATCACGTTTGGTAATAATTCAGGTTCTGTTACACCAAACATGGTTAATAAGCGTTTATTCAGCGGTAATTTTCCTTTTTCTTCATCTTCTAGCTTTGAACAGAGATATGCAACATTGACCCAGTCTTCAAACGATTTACAGTTATTTATTTCTGCAAGTATTTTTTTACAAACTTCAATTTTACCTTTTGATGTCGTATCACTTGTTAATAGCGCATCATCTTTTCCAATGTTCCATTTGTGAAGACGCTGGCCAATATAATCCTCAATAAATATACTCACGTAATCTGGATCTGGTAATCTATCTATACTATCCGTTGATTTACGGCTTACTGACATAATAATCTCCTTGTAAACTATCTATCCGTTATACCTTGGCTTATCATTTTTTTCTGTTTCACGTTTAAACTGCTCATCATGACCATGCTTAGGAGCAAATAGCACTGGCTTTGATGGTAATTTATTTTCAGATTTTTTTTGCTGGTTATTTACCTTCTCGAGTACATCCTTCAGTAACTTACTTATTGCTTTCTTATCCCCTTCTTTCATTTCATTATTATCTTTACGAGCTAGCGTGACAAATGGCTCATGTCCTTGCAATAAATCAACGTCTATAATTTTATATTTGTCTGATTTCAATACCTTGTTTAAACGAGGAATAACCTCATTCTTTAAATGCTTTTTCAGCTCAAACTCACCTTGATAAAATGCGCCCATCTCCACGCCTTTATGATCCTTTGGCTGATCTTTACTGCCATAATAAATATAAGCGCAAGCTAGTTTGGGTTGATAGACGTGAATACATAAATCATGTAAAACTAAATCCTTGTTAGACATACTTCTACCCTCTCTGTCAATAAATACCAATCTGTCTTAATCGTTCACTCAAATATTCACCCGCGGTAAAGTTTTTCGCTAGCCGCACTTCTTCTCTTGGATGAAGAAATAATGGCATCGAAAATCGTGATCGATTTTCAGTTTCAGTCAAAGGATTCACCACACGATGTTTTGTCGAGCGAAAATAATTGTTCGTGCACATCTGCAACATATCGCCGACATTCACGACAATATTACCTGGATCACATGCAACCGCATGCCACTGCCCGCTTCTATCTAAAACTTCCAAACCAGGCGCAGTTGCCGCGGGTAATAAGGTAATGAGGTTAATATCTTCGTGCGCAGCGGCTCTCACGGCATGCGCTTCAAACCCATCTCTCATCGGTGGGTAGTGTAAAATTCTGAGCAACGTATTTCGACTTCCATGTATCATTTGTTTGAGTGGAACGGTTAATGTCGCTGCAACTTCTAGCGGTAAGCCACTTTCTATCCATTGCAATAATTGTCCCGCTAATTGATTCAATACCTCAAACATCATGGTGGTTATTTCTGTCAAATTAGAAGGGTGTTCGCCCCAGGGATAAAAATGATAAAATTCTTTTAAATCGCTTATATTATTGTCTTTTGCATTTTCAGTTCGAAATGGAAAGTAACCATTTTGCGAACTTTTTTTATGTTGGTATTGATGCTTATATTCCGAATTAAAAAACAGTTCCCATTGCGTATAAACAAGTTTAATTAAGCCTGGCGAAACAGGATGTGAGGTCAATACAGCGAACCCCGTTTCTCTTAAGGATTGACAAAATAATTGGGGCGCATTCTGATCGGAATAATTTACTGTTAACACGTGCATACTTTGCTCCCTATACGCTAGTTTCCAGTCTCGATACACAATCCATCGCAAATCATTTGACATCCTAGCGTTGCCACAAGGAGAACGCAAGCGAAAGAAATCGCTTGCGTAGAACTGGATTTAATTTGATTAACAAG
>Ga0155585_1078_pt1 | contig 20617 bp, 21 predicted proteins | sample RifCSPhighO2_12_FD_107242 | JGI IMG/M metagenome (GOLD analysis project Ga0155585, IMG submission 107242) | Gammaproteobacteria bacterium RIFCSPHIGHO2_12_FULL_43_28 | reverse complement strand
TTCGATATAACGCACATTTTCCTAATGGGTTGTCTGAGCATGAAATTGATCATGTTTTGATCGGTGCTATTAGCGGAGCTACCATCATAGAACGAAACCCCGAAGAAGCAAAAGCCATCCGCTGGGTTCCGCTTCCATCACTTGAAAAAGAACTGGCAGCGAACCCTTTACAGTTTACGCCTTGGTTTAAAGAGGCCTTTGGTATCGCGAAGGAACATTTGGGAAATTTAAGCACCGCTTCGTCCTGACCCCTGGGTTAGCTACACGTAACTGCTCACCCGTCATTGCGAGCCCGCGTTTTTTGCGGGCGTGGCAATCCAGTTTTCGTATACACAGGAAACTGGGCACAGAGTTGCAACACAGCTTGTTTGACACGCGCAATCGTCGTTGCATTTTCAGGATCATCCAGCACATCACCAATCCAATTCGCAACTTGCTCGCATTCTTTTTCTTTAAAACCGCGTGTGGTTGCAGCAGGCGAACCGATGCGTAACCCGCTAGTAATAAACGGTGTTTGCGGATCATTAGGAACGGCGTTTTTGTTGGTCGTGATATTTGCCTCCCCTAAGGCTGCTTCTGCTGCTTTACCCGTGATATTTTTATCGATTAAATCAATTAACATTAAATGATTGTCCGTACCGCCACTCACAATGTTGTAACCGCGGGCAAGTAATGTTTTCGCCATCATGCGTGAATTTTTTAAAACTTGCGCTTGATACACTTTAAATTCTGGTAATAATGCTTCTTGAAATGCCACTGCTTTTGCAGCAATCACATGCATCAAGGGCCCGCCCTGTCCACCGGGAAACACAGCTGAATTTAACTTCTTTTCCAAGTCAGGATTTGATTTTGCTAATATCATCCCACCGCGTGGACCACGCAATGTTTTATGCGTTGTTGTTGTGGTGACATCTGCAATATTTACTGGAGATGGATAATGACCTGTTGCAATCATACCAGCAACATGCGCAATGTCCGCCATGAGATAGGCGCCTACTTTATCTGCAATTTCACGAAAACGCTGCCAATCGACAATGCGTGAATAAGCAGAAAACCCAGTCACAATTAATTTTGGTTTATGTGCTAGCGCTAATTTTTCTGCTGCATCGTAATCAATTTCACCTGTCTCTGGATGAAGACCGTAAGAATAAAACTGATACAGTTTGCCAGAAAAATTAACCGGCGAACCATGGGTCAAATGACCACCGTGTGCAAGACTCATACCCAAAACGACATCGCCTGGTTGTATCATCGCCGCATAAGCCGCGACATTTGCCTGCGAACCGGAATGTGGTTGCACGTTTGCATAGGCCGCACCAAATAATTGTTTGGCGCGTTCAATCGCTAATTGTTCGGCCACATCAACATATTCGCAACCGCCGTAATAACGTTTATGCGGATACCCTTCCGCATATTTATTGGTAAGCACGGATCCTTGCGCAAGTAATACATTTGGACTGACGTAATTTTCAGAAGCAATTAATTCGATGTGTTCTTCCTGGCGTTTTTTTTCATCTTCGATTGCTTGCCACAGTGCTGGATCAAAATCGTGTAAGGAAATCGTCGGAAACATGCTTTTGTCCTTTTACTTATTCAGTCAATTAATGCCTAAAACAGCGTTTGCCCGTAAAAACCATTGCAATGCCGTGCTCATTACAAGCTGCAATCACTTCTTCATCGCGCACTGAACCACCCGGTTGAATGATCGCACGTATACCATGATTTGCGATGCGATCAATACTATCGCGGAATGGAAAAAAAGCGTCCGATGCGAGCACTGCGCCGTCAATTTTGTTATTTGCTTTACGCACCGCCATATCAACGGCATCAATTCGCGATACTTGTCCTGCGCCAATACCAATGGTCGTATTATCTTTTGCAATTAAAATGCCATTCGATTTCACGTGCTTTAGCACGCGCCAGGCGAATAACATATTATCAATATCTTGTTGTGATGGTTTTACGCTGGTTTTAATCATTAACTCATTCGGTTGAATCACGTGATTATTTTTTTCTTGAATTAAAACACCACCCGTGACAAACCGCATCTCCCAGGCATTGGTTGAGGGTGATGGCATTTCAAGTACACGTAAATTCGGTTTATCCGCAAAAATAGCCTGGCTCTCAATCGCATAAGCAGGCGCTATCACCACTTCCATAAAAATGCTCGCAATGGCTTTTGCGCTCGCCGCATTACACGGTCGATTGAGTGCAACAATGCCGCCAAACGCAGATTGCGAATCTGCTTCCAGCGCGCGTTTAAAGGCTTCCTCAATGGTTGCACCTATGGCAACACCGCAGGGATTTGCATGTTTGACAATCACACAAGCAGGCTCGCTAAATTCAAGGACGCAAGTGAGTGCTGCTTCTGCATCTAAAATATTATTGTAAGAAAGTGGTTTACCTTGAAATTGTGCTGCTGACAATAAACCAGTCGTTTCATGTTTCAATTGATACGCATAAGCTTTCTGATGCGGATTTTCACCATAGCGTAATTCGTTCCACTTTTCTAAAACAATGTCTAGTTTGTCGGGGTAGCCATGACCTTCTTCTTGGTGCCCGAGAAAATACTGATGAATCACGCCATCGTAGCGTGAGGTCTTTGCAAATGCTTTTTGCGCAAACTGTTTTCGAATGGCAAGCTCTAGTCCTTCATATTCATTTAATTGCTCAATCACTAATGCGTAATCGGATGGATCAGTGACAACGCCCACCCAAGAAAAATTCTTAGCGGCTGCCCGCACCATCGTCGGACCACCGACATCGATGTATTCAACAACTTCATCAAATGAAAGTGTCTCGCCTTGTTTTTGAATCACTTCTTCGAAAGGATAAAAATTAACGACGACCAAATCGATCCATTGAATATTATTTAGAACAGCTTCTGCTGCATGCAAATCGCGTTTTCCCAAAATACCGCCATGAATTAGCGGATGTAATGTTTTCACGCGGCCATCCAGCATTTCCGCAAGGCCCGTGATTTCTTCAACCTCACGATGTGGAATGCCTGCCGTTTTTAGCAATTGGCTGGTGCCGCCAGTTGAGATAATTTCAACCCCGCGCCTCGCCAATACGTCTGCCAGTTCAACAATGCCTGATTTATCCGAAACGGAAAGTAACGCTCGTTTAATGGGTATTCTATTCATGGTTATCCTAAAACCTGGTCTTTAACTTGCGGGGTATTATAGCGATAGGCTCGAATAAGTCATACCACTATTGTCAAAATCCGTTTACAATAGCGCTGAATAGGTTTTAACGCGTGGTACCGCTATGATTTTAATCAATAAAATTAATTTTCGCCTGATGGCGCTATTCAGCTTTATCATCTTGAGTTGGGGCATGGCCTGGCCGATTAATAAAATTGGTCTTGCTTATATGTCACCCCTTTGGTACACCGCTATCCGGCTTATTGTGGGTACTGTAACGATGATGGCCATCGTTATCGCAATCAATAAGTTTTCCCTGCCCAAGAAAAAAGACCTCCCACTCATTGCCATCATTGGCTTATTACAAATCAGTATTTATATTTTATTAGCAAACGTTGGCTTAGCTTACCTGCCAGCCGGCCGCTCATCTTTACTGGCTTACACCACGCCACTTTGGGTGATGCCAGCAGCCACGCTCTTTTTCAACGAAGAAACCGGTTGGCTGCGCTGGGTCGGCTTTGCGCTAGGCATTGCCGGACTCGTTGTTCTACTCTGCCCTTGGGAAATGGACTGGACGAATTCGCGTACTTTATTTGGCAGTGCCATGTTACTGCTTGCTTCACTTTGTTGGGCAATTTCGATGCTGTGCGCACGCTACATGCAATGGAGTAAATCGCCGCTCGAATTAATTCCCTGGCAATTACTCATCGGTACCTTGCCCATTTTAGCATTGGCCCTCATTAAAGAACCCTCCGTTAGTATCCATTGGGACCTGCCACTTATTTTATCGCTCGTTTACACGGGTTTTTTAGTCACGGGGCTTTCCTATTGGAGTGGTATCGTTGTTAATCGCGCTTTACCAACCAGTGTTGTTTCACTCGGCTTCCTCTTGGTACCGGTTTGCAGCCTGATTGTCTCAGCAATATTTATGCACGAGGTTGTGAATCTGCCGACAACCGTTGCGATGGGATTAATTCTTGCGGGTCTTGTTTGTGTCGTGATCTAATATTTTAGTTTACAATGAATATATTTTTGGTTTACAGTTTGCTAGTTAGGAAAATTAAATTTTGAATAATGACTTGTTCTAGTCAGTATAAAAATAACACCAAAATGGATAGTGCCGGGTAACATTATGTATCGTTTTAAGTCATTCACTTCTCGGGCTAAAGGTTTGCTGCAAAGCTTTTTTGACAGCAACAATGAAAGCAAAACAACCACTACTACGAATAGCAATATTCATGAACCGCAGAAGGTCGATAGCGATAATTTCGAGGGTCGATTAATTAAAATCGGCTACGACACCGATATCATCCCACTTTGTTTTCGTGACGCCATTTATTTCCATCTCATTAATGATCCAATCATGTTAGACGCCTATCCTGAACACTGTATTGATAAAGCATCCTATAATAACAATCTTAGAATACAAACAATTGAAGAAATTGAAGGTGAAAATAAGCGCACAGTGAATTACAAAATCAATCCATTTACCAATTTACCACTCCGAAAACTACCCCAGGAACAAGAAGCCGTGCGGTTCAAAAATGAAAACGCGCTTAAAGAAAATATCGAGTTTTTTATCACCTCGCTTGAAAAAATCTACGAACTCGAAAATGCGATAAGCACATTGGTAAAAGAGGCAAATGCGATTAAACTAGATGATCTCGGATCCGATTTAATTAACGATGACAAAGAAGAATTAGAATCTGAATTACGGCATAAAAAGCTGGAAGAAACGATCAACCCAAAGCTAGATCTCGTCCCACTTTTAGAAACGTTTATCACGAGAATGGATGAAATCATTCACACACAACCAAACCCCATGTACAAAAAAATGGAATATGCAGAAATTGTGGAAAAGAAGCAGTTGCGGCTCGAAGTAATAGAAAAAGATTTAAAACATTTTTTTCGTGAAACGCCTGAGATTCCAACTTCAGCAAATCAACATCAGAGAGAAACGGACATCGGAAGGTTTAGCCTATTTAAACCTTGCTCCCTATTACCAAACCATTCCATAGCAACCAAATCTCAGACTAAATTCACTAAATGATGTAACAGTGTGTATGCCACAGGAAGTTCGTCGTTGCGAGGCTTAAGAGCGTTTAGCCAAAGCAAGAGGCGGTCGAAAACTGGATTGCCACGCCCGTAAAAAACGCGGGCTCACAATGACGGCGTTAAAGCAGAAAATACGAGAATGTTTATGGAACTGTGTCATGCCAGCGTGCTTTTAGCTGGAACCGTGTCATGCCAGCGTGCTTTTAGCTGGCATCCAGGCTTTTCTCAGATTCATTCTGGATGCCAGCTAAAAGCACGCTGGCATGACACAGTTTGATGAATGCTCTCGAAAACACGCCAATTACAGTTCATTACAGCTTACAAATGTAGCTTGCGGTTCAGCTTGATCTGACATCGCTATCACCTTCTTGACCCTTTAGTTTGTTAGAGCGTCATCCCAAACTTTGAATCCATATTTCCCGATTCAATATTCTGATAATGCTCAGTGAAATTGTAAATATCCACTAGCGTCAACCCATTTTTAAGTTTTTCAACAGCAACTTCTTCATTATGTTTGATTGATTCGGCAAGTGGAATGGCATCTGTTGCTTCTTGAACGCTTAATACAACAACACCATCATCATCACCAAAAATGACTTCATCGGGAAGTACTGTGACACCGCCACAAGTAATTGCTTCTTGCGTGCTGCCAATTTTATTCTTTTTACCGGTTTTCGCGCATTTACCTTTGACAAAAATGGGCAGGCCAGTTTCAATCATTTCATTTATGTCGCGACAATTCCCATCCAAAACTACACCGCGTATGCCTTTTTGTTTTGCTGCAGTTGCAAAAATACCGCCGATTAGCGCGTGCGGTGCATTGCATGCATCAATTACCATGACACTCTCGCTGTGACAATTCTCTTGTAGCGCTTTAATAATTGAAAGTGATTCACCATTACTATTCACTGTCACCGATCGACCAATTAATTTTGCATGATGAGTTATTGGGTGGATGCTAGAATCTAACAGCCTGACATTTGGCAATGCATCGCATATATGCGTCGTGTTTAGATTTGTGAGTCTCTGAAATAATTTCGTATAAGTGTTCTCGATATTCATCTGTTTGCCTTGAGGGTGAACGTTGTTCTCAGGATTTCTTAATTTCATTATATTTTCCTATTAAATAATGAGATGGTGCAAGGAGATAGTGCTAATACCCAGCTCAAAAGTCGCCAGTTTAATCACTGAAAAAGAGGTTGTCAATAAATATAGCAGACTATATAATCTCTCTCTATAAAAAAACAACTATCTATGGTGTCACGATTAGTTTTATCGCGTTATATTTTTATAAGTAATCAACCACAGTGAATAGGAGGCCTATTTATGTCTTTTGATCTTACTCAGCATACTGGCGTTTTGATAAAAAAAGCAGCGCGGCTGTTTGAACGTGTAGCCAATATGAATTTAGATGAGCTCGGTGTCACTTACAGTCAAACCATCTTTCTTGTTCGTTTGTGGGAAAGAGACGGGCAAAATCAAATGGAATTAACGAAAAGTGCAGGCTTAAAACAACCGACTGTCGTTCGCATCTTGGATAAAATGGAACGAGATAAATTAGTCAAGCGTGTGAGAAACAAGACAGATAAACGCAGCTATAACTTCTTTCTCACAGAGAAAGCTAAAAAAGCCTGTCAAAAACTAGAAAGCCAGGGTCAGATGATGCAATCAATCGCAGCAGGTGCTTTTGCTATGCAAGAGATTAATAAACTCAATCAAAACTTGTTGGGAGTGATTGGCAATTTGCAGGCTTTTATTGAAATGAATGAGTGTTGAGGTATGCTGTGATTAAAATGCAAATACAAAAACTAATCAGAACTTATTCCTTCCCAATTATATTAATTGCTTCTATTTTGCTAGGTGGCTTAGCAGGATCTCTCCTTGGGCAAGATGCACAACGTTTAAAACCATTGAGAGATATCTTTCTCAATTTGATCTTTACCACTATTGTTCCACTCATCTTTTTCAGTGTCTCATCTGCAATCGCAAGAGCTGGGAAGACGATTACCAACATTTTGCGTATTATATCAATAAATTACTTACAATTTCGGACATAAAAAGTCCGGATGTTACAGTTTCAGCTTTATAATTTTCGTAATTCGTTTGAGCCTAATCAAGACGCTGATGAAACAAATAATACCTGGCCAGAATTAGTGAATACTATAATACAATCTGTCTGGGATGAGAGGCAAAAGATATGTAAGGAAACAGTTTATGGAAAAAATACAAGAGAACAATGTTTAATCCAATAATTAAAATACCTTAAGCAATGCCACAATTCAATACGGTGGCTACATCACACCGAACCTTGATTAATCAGATGCCTGCCTTTCATCGAGGGGTTTTGATATATAGCCAACTATATAGATTGACAAGCCCATGATTTCTTCATTAAACTTGCAGCACGCAAATAAGATCAATAGGGGCATCAACACATGCTACAAACCCGTTCAGTATTACTTACATTATTTCTATGGCTATTTAGCCTTATTGCTCATGCGACTCCATCGAACCAGATGCTCGCAGTGGTTGAAGAAAATGCTGGGCACGTTAGTTTTTATGACACACAAAATGGCAAGCGATTAGGTGATTTGCAAGTGGGATTTTTGCCACACGAAATTGCGATTACACAGGATGGAAAAACGGCTTACGTAAGTAATTTTGGCATTAAAGATTATGATAGTGGTGCTGGTGTGCCAGGTGCCGGTATTTCAGTCATCGATATTCAAAACCGTGTTGAGAAATATCGTTTATTCACTTTTGATCCTGCAAACCATAAAGATTATGCTCAAATTGACAGCGCACCTCATGGTGTGAAATTACGTCCGCCACTTGAACAACAACTTTATGTGAATGTGGAAAAAGGTGGAAAAGTTTTGGTTTTTGATTTGGCCACTAAATCAATTATCAAAAAATTTGATGTGAGTCCCAATACGCATAATTTACTTTTTTCAACAGATGGAAAAACTCTCTGGATAATGGCGGGTAAGGATGGCGTCATACGCATGGATCCTGATACTGGTAAAGTAACGGGAACATTTAGTTTGCCCACACCAATCCGTGGATTAAAATATACGCCTGATAATCGTTATCTAATGGCATCAGCTGTTAATCAAATCGTTTTTATAGATCCAACCTCTTTGGCGATTAAAAATCAATTTACTAATTTAGGCGTGGGACCAATACTGTATTCTGATATTTCACCTGATCAAAAATACATTGTTGCACCTGCCGCCTTTGATAATCAAATTGTTATTCTCGAAGTAGAAACAGGCAAAGTCATTAAACGTATAGTGACGGGGTTAAATCCTGTCACAGTGATGATAGATGCTGAAGGAAAATTTGCCTATGTCACGAATGCAACAGACAAGCATGTTTCGAAAATTAATCTTGCGACATTTGAGTCTACCAATATTTTGACAAAAAACGGTCCAAATGGAATTGCTCTCGTTCCATATTCTCCAAAAAGTAAGATGAAGCAATTAAACTTAGGTGTGATGCTCCCTTTATCTGGCGGAGATGCGCAGCGTGGCCGTGATATGATGCGAGGATATGAATATTGGCGGTTAATGCTAGCACATGCGGGCGGATTGTATATGCGTGGGCAAGCTTATAATGTCAATATTGTTTATTTAGATACGCAATCAGATAACGGTAATATTGCTGCATTAACGACTGAATTGATTAATCAGTATCATGTCAATTTATTGTTATCGACTTACGGAACTGTTGCCTACAATATTGAAAAGCAAATTGCTACAGAAAATCACATTCCCATCACGCCAACAGAGACTAATGAAACACCGTGGATCCCAAATGATATGGCAGTGGGGAAAGATATTTTTGTAACAACTAAATTCTATGATCAACAATATTATGCGCAATATAATTTTAAAGCATCAACCTATTCTGCCGATGCAACGGCAATTGGGATTGCATTGCAGAAAGCGATATTAGCAGTCGATAGTTTAGATGCAGATGCTTTATCTAAAGTGTTTGAACAAACGACCTTCGATATCTTCCATGCTTATTGAGCATAATTGCTTCTGGACAACACCATGTTAAAAAAGTTTTTGGCTTTAAGCTTGATCTTAGCTAGTTCGAATCATATGGCTTATTCACTCGAATTATTTCAAACCGGTAATCCTAGTGCAATGTTCAGTGGAGTGACAGAAGGCGACATGACTTTTGCGCAGCTTAAGGATAAAGGCAATTTTGGTCTTGGTACATTCAATGGCATTCAAGGCGAGATGGTTGCAGTCGATGGCCACTTTTATCAAATTGGCAAACAAGGTAAAACGGTTCTTGCGCAACCTGATTGGAAAACACCTTGGGCACAACTGGTTACCTTCTCGCCAGAGTCATCCATCAATCTTAATAAAATAGCTAATATTAGTGAATTAAAGAGTATTATTGATTCTAAATTAACGAATAGAAATATCCCATATGCTATACAAATTAAGGGTCAATTTAATTATCTTAAATTACGTACAAAAACACCTAGAAAAGCCTTGCAAACGAAAAACATCCATGAAGACATATATAACCTAAACGCTGTTTCAGGAACTTTAGTTGGATTTTGGTTCCCAGAATATTTACTTAATCTAGCACTGCCTGGTTATCATTTTCATTTCATATCGGATGATAAAAAATTATCTGGGCATGTGTTGGATCTTAATGCAGATAAGCTCAACGTGGCATTTGCTGAAGTTGATACAATAAATTTAAAGTTTCCTCATACTGAGGTTTATAAAAAAGCTAAGATTATTGCACCTTCAATGGATACCTATCATCAATCTCAAATGTAATATTAAGGGTAACTACTCAGCCGTCATTGCGAGCCCGCGCTTTCTGCGGGCGCGGCAACCCAGTTATTAGAGGACATTTGGATTGCTTCGGCTAAACGCTTCGCAGCCTCGCAATGACGAGCGAGTAGTTACTATTAAGGAGGAATTATGTTACTCAAGAGAATAATGTTTACAAGTATGCTCGCATTAGTATCGACTACTACATTTGCAAATGTTTCGACCATCACAATTAAAGACAATCGTGATTTAGAATGGCATTCTATGCAAGGTTCATACGGAAAATATGCCGTTATCACTGGCAATCCAAAGAAGAATGAATTCTTTGCTGTCAGAATTAAATTTCCAGCAAATCATGCCATACCTGCGCATCACCATCTTAATTATGAATATGACACTGTCATCTCAGGCACCTGTTATCTTGCCTCTGGAAAAAATGGGGATAAAAGTAAAGGCACTGCAGTGAAGGCAGGGCAGTTTGTCATCATACCGCCGAACACACCGCATTATGGCTGGACAACAAACCGTGGCGCCATTATTCAAGTGAGCGGGATTGGACCGTGGGGACCGATTTACGAAAAATAGATTTGAAATTACCGCTTAAATCCATTTTATACACGGAGTTAGCAATGCTAAAGCAAATGCGTAAAACGATCTTACACAGCTGCTTCATTTGGTGCAAATAAATGAAGATACCCTAAAATATGGAAAATCTATGTTCTTTAGAAATCATTCATCCAGCGAATTTGTGCTTGAAAACATAAAAACTAAAATTGCAATCATAGGTGCTGGTACGGCAGGGTTGTTTGCAGCCATTTCATTAATTAAAAAATTCGGTGACAAAGTAGATGTTTCTGTTTATGAAAAATACCCTTGTTTTGACGCGGTATATTTATGGATTTTTTATACAATGAACTAATGCGTATCAATAACAATAAAGAAATTATTCATTGGAATTGTGATTTGAAGCAGATTATTACGACAGAATCCGTAAAGAAAAAACTTTTATTTACTAACGGAAAGGATTCAGATGAATTTGATCTTATAATCGGTGCTGACGGCGTGCATTCAGAAGTGAGAAAATTAATGTTTGACAAAGAGCCGCCACATCATGTAGGAGCAAATATTATCATGGTGTTATACCAAATGATTCATTTTCAAAAATTTATGAAGAATATAAAAGAGAAAGAATTAACCGGATTCTTTATTTTTATATTACGACACACAAAATGGCACCAAAAGGTTTACTGTCTGTAGATGATTTTAACTTACAAAAAATTGATATCAATACTGAATATGGTAATCAACGCGCACTTACCTCTGCTGTTCATTTTAATGATTTACTTCAGCATCAGCTTTCATCTGTAGAAAAGTGGCAAGAATTTTTTGAGATAAATGAAGATCCTAAAAACGAAAATACAGAACAAGAGGTAGTGTTGCAGAGAAATCGTAGCAACAGAAATTAATTGTGTGAGGGCTCGCGATGACGGATGAACTGTTACTCAATGATAAGCTGCGCTATCGCTGCAACTAACGCTTCACCTTCTAACTGCTGCACGCGTTGCTTTAAGCTTTCTGGTGTATCTGTCGCTACTACCTTACAACGTTTCTGTAAAACAACAGGGCCCGCATCGACCCTCTCCGTTACATAATGCACCGTGCAGCCAGTTTCTATTTTTCCTGCTTTAATCACTGCTTCATGCACGGACAAATCCATCAATCCCGCGAAATCAGGCAGCAAGGAAGGATGCACATTAATAATTTTATTTTCCCAATTTCTGACAAAATCACATGATAAAATACGCATATAACCAATTAACACAATTAAATTGACTTGATGTTGTTTCAATATGGTCGATACTTCCGCATCATAGGCTTCGCGTGATTTGCCGCACGAAGGAACGAATCGCGTTTTTAAACCAAATCCTTTTGCACGCGGAAGTATCAAGGCATCTTCGTTATTGCTAATGACAATCTCGATGCTCGCATGTAAGCGCTTCGTTTGAATGGCTTCGACAATGGTCATTAAATTCGTGCCGCGAGTTGAACCAAGCACCGCGATCCGCCTCATGAGGCACGCACGCTTTTCATATGGTCTATGCGCTTTTGAATCAGCGCATCGGTGCCAATATCTTCGCGATGGAATAATTCACCTGTGACTGCACAAATTTCATGTTCAGCTATTTTTTCTGCTTGTGTGAGCGTACTTGCTGTTCCAACATACGCGACCGTTCTTGAGCCGGTTGCGATTAATTGTTCTTTTTTCACATCAACGGCCGCTAAATATAATTGTTCTTTATTATTTACATTCGCAAAATCAATTGCTTTATTTTTAACTGGCTGATCGGGATAACCCTTAGGAACGGCGTATTTACACACGGTAGCCAGCGGTGCAAACTGAATAGCGCATTGTGACAATGTTTGCGATGTCATGGCTTGACAAATAGTGACAAAATCCGTTTGCAAAATAGTTAAGACGTTTAAACTTTCTGGATCACCGAAGCGCGCGTTAAACTCAATCACATACACACCATCGCGCGTTGCCATGAAACCGCCGTAGAGTACGCCAATGTATGCTTCGCCAGTTTTTGTTTTTAGTGCGGCGATCACCGCTTGATTGATAGCAAGGGCCTGCTCTATATCGTCGTTAGTTAAAAAGGGCAAACGATGATTTGCATCAGAATAACTGCCCATGCCGCCGGTATTTGGCCCTTCATCACCAACATAAGCGCGCTTGTGGTCTTGTACAATCGGCATTGGAATGAGTGTTTCACCATCACAAAAACACATGAGTGAAAATTCTTGTCCCACTAATTTTTCTTCAATGACAACGGAAGATGATTGCGCGAAGATTTCTTCGCAATATTGCAAGGCTTCCGTGATTGAAGGTAAATGCTCACCCGCCACCTTGACACCTTTGCCGCCCATTAATCCATTTGCTTTAATAACATAATGAGCTTCACCTAATATATTGAGAAAATCAGAGATACCTGTCATCTCAGTAAAGACCCGGTAACGCGGCAAGCCTTCGATCTGAAATTCTTGCATTAATTCGCGCGCAAACGCTTTACTGGTTTCAATGCGTGCGAGTGTCCGTGTAGGCCCAATCGTTTTTATACCCGCTTCCCACAGTGCATCCGCAACACCGCTTTCAAGCGGTGCTTCAGGACCAATAATCGTAAGATCAATCTGCCAGTTTTTTGCGGTAGTGACAATATTTTCGCTATCGGTGATATGACCAACCGTATACCGTAAGGTCAATTGCGCAATGGCAGGATTCACCGCGGCAGCAAAACAAAAAATGAATGGTTTTTGTGGTGAACGTGACAGCGCCGCAGCGATAGCATGTTCTCTTGCACCTGAACCAATAATGAGGATGTTCATGTTTGACCCTTATCACGCTCTCTTTGCTTCTCTAAAAAGGCAATACGTTCTTTCGTCAAATTGCCACAAACATAATCACCATCCATACACGCCATGCAAGGTTTTTTAATTTGATGTTGACCGCGACGCGTGATCGCTTCCACCAAATCTTCGCGTGATTGATAAAGCAAATAATCAACACCGAGAAATTCACAAATCTCCTCATGCGATTTAACGGCGGCAATTAATTCATGACACGATGGCATGTCAATTCCATAAAAACACGGATGTTTGATCGGTGGCGCAGACGAGGCAAAATACACTGCTTTGGCGCCAAATTCACGTACCATTTTTACAATTTCGCGTGAGGTTGTTCCACGCACGATACTATCATCGACAATCATCACTTTTTTATTTTCAATTTCGGTTCGTTGCGGTGTTAATTTATAGCGAACATGCCGAGAACGCGTGCGCTGATTTGGCATAATAAACGTGCGGCCAATAAAGGGATTTTTATATAATCCTTCTGAATAGCGCACACCTAATTCGTGTGCAAAAGAAAGTGCCGCGGTATTTGCGGTAAATGGCGCTGGAATAACAACATCGGGTTGCAATTCAGGATACTTTTCTTTCCATTGCTTCGCTAAATTTTGTCCCATGCGTAAACGTGCACGATACACACTCACGCCATCTAAGGTCGCATCAGGACGTGCAAAATACACATATTCAAAGACACAAGGCGAAAATGCCTTTGTCTCTACCACTTGTCGATATAATTTTCCTGCTTGATTGACATAAGCGACTTCACCCGGTGCAATATCGCCTTTAGGTTCAAAACCAAGCGCGTAAAATGGCGTCGTTTCGGAAGCAAATATATAATCTTTTGTTCCATCTTCGCGTAGACGCTCGCCCCATACTAAAGGTCGAATTCCGTGTGGATCACGAAAAGCAACCAATCCCTTACCAATCACAACACTGACCACCGAATAAGAACCTTCGACTGTCGTATAAATATTTTTAACGGCGTGAGTGAGTTGTTCAAAGAACATATCCTCATCGTGATCGCGATACGACCCTGTTGCTAAATTATCAGCAAGTAATAGTAACAAGGCTTCAGAATCGAGCGTTGAATTTAAATGGCGATGTTGCTCGTGGCGAATGGTAGTAGACAGTTGATCGTAATTAACTAAATTACCATTATGCGCAAGTGCGATACCGCGTGGACTACCGAGCCAAAGTGGTTGAATGTCCGCTTCACTGTAACCACCCGCCGTTGGATAACGCACGTGCGCTATACCCATATGGCCTTTTAGGATGTCCATCTCTTTCGGTGAAAATGCTTCACGCACCAAACCTAAACCGTGTTTAGGATGAAAGCGAGAATCACAAGTCAAAATGCCAGCGGCATCTTGTCCGCGATGTTGTAAATGAATCAGACTATCATAAAGTTCTGCAGCAACTTCATCATGACTAAAAATACCTACGATGCCGCACATAGTTTACTCCAGCCACGTCGTCAGGTGACGGTTAATTCGCTCGTGTATTGATTCTTTCGTTTGTAAAAAATCAAATGGTTGCTGCGTTAGCATTTCATATAATGCGACATAGCGAGTAGCAAGCGTCACAATTAATTCACTCGGTGCCTCTGGTAGTATTTTATCGTGATACGGATCACAATGTTGACTAAACCATAAGCGCAATATTTCTTTATCGAAATTGTCGGGTTCTTGCCCTCTCGCCATTCTTTCCGCATAACTCGCCGCTAACCAATAACGGCTTGAATCTTGCGTATGCATTTCATCGACAATCACAATGTTGCCCGCTTGATCTCGACCAAATTCATATTTCGTATCTACCAAGATCAATCCACGTTCGTTAGCATAATTCGCACCAACGGTATAAAGTGCTAAGGCTGCTTTGCTCACTTCATCCCATTCAGTTTGTGTCATTAGTCCTTGGGCAACGATTTCAGTTGCGGTAATTGGTTTGTCGTGCACACTATCCTTTGTGGTTGGTGTTAAGATGGGTTTTGCTAATGGCGTGTTTTTTTGCAAGTCATCAGGTAGGCGTAGTCCGCTAATCTCGCGCAAACCTTGTTGATAAAGCTGCCAAAGCGAGGTATTGGTTGTGCCGGTGATATAACCGCGCACAACAAATTCAACGGGGAATACACGGCATTTCTTTGCGATAATGACATTTGGATCCGGCATGCCAATGATATGATTCGGAAAAATGGCTTTCGTTTTCTGAAACCACCAAGCACTCGTTTGATTTAATGCTTGTCCCTTGAAAGGCACCGATGCAAGCTGTCTATCAAACGCACTTTGTCTATCGGTAGTGACTAAGATGAGTTTATCATTCAACTCATACGTATCACGTACTTTGCCGCAATATTTCTTTCCCCATTGAAAATCAGTTTGGGTCAAGGTCATTGATAAAGCAGCACGACACTGCGCTGCTTTATCCTGCATGGTATCGATAACAGTCATAGGCATAAGGATTAACAATGATATTGGTTTGTAAAATACGTTCTTCCAGTTCATTCATGGTTGGATCATCTGCTTCAAACGACCAGAGGTTACCGTGGTGAATGCTGATCGCATTATTTATGGCGAAATGATCTTGCAAGGTTTGCATTTTTTGCTGGCCGATTAAATCCTCTTTGGCTCGCACCAAAAAATTAATCGTCGCAGCGGATTTTACTTCGTGTGATGCCAACTTTCGTTCCTTGCGAGAATTATAAAGCACGCCACTTGCTAAGACTTTCTCGACGGTTTCTTTTGTATTTGCTTTTATTTCCCAATGCATACGACGTCTTACTTTGACAGGTATACCCAATTGACGCAGTGTATTTTCAACGGTCAATGCTTGATTATCGGTAATGATAAGTTCGACGATGGCTTCTTCATATTGTGAATCACATTGATACGAGGTTGCGACCAATCGGCGCGGATAATACATCAGTGGTGCAACGGACACGTGTTGACCTTCGCGAATATAATCACGCATAGACTGAAAGATTGGGTCACCCATCACTGTTCGTTCAGGATGCGGCATCATCGCCATCACATTACCTGCTTTATTTGAAATAGCAGCAATATTATCAACGGAGCCATTCGGATTGATTGGGAATTCATCTACAATACGGCCTGATGCATCGCAATATTGAAACACATTTAAACCTTGAATTTTTACTTCTTGCAATAAGGCATCAGTCATCACAAAGCGGCCTTCGCCATGTGCAATAGGCACGTTTACAATAGCTTTTGCAGTGAGATGACGCGTAAACGCATTACGTTGATATTCATCGGAAAGACGCATCGTCACCCAGGCGTTGTAATAGCCTGTGCCTAAAATTTTATTATTTGCGATACGTTTATTTTCGGTCAAAGCCATCGCGACTTTATTATTTTCAAGGCCTGGGACGAGTCCAGTTTCAACCAGTATTTGCGCGCCATTACAAATACCAAGCACGGGTTTCCCTTTTTCACTTTCTGCTTTCACCGAAAGCATGAGAGGATCAAGGGCGGCAATAATCCCAGCACGTGAACGATCTTCATAGGAAAAACCACCAACGATGATATAACCATCCATCTCACGCAATTTGTCGGGTGTTTCATTCCATAAAAATGAGATGGGTTCCATGCCCGCACGTTTTACCGCCATCGCGGTTTCACGTTCACAGTTTGAACCGGGGAATTGTATGATTGCAATTTTCATTTAAACGAGCCTCACCTTGCGCGCACCAGGTACCACGCGGCCAATCTCATACAGTGGAAACGCGGTATGATGTTTTAAAACAGCTTTCATCGCATCAATCATGGCAGGTGCTACCATCATCACCAGACCAACGCCCATATTGAACGTTTTATACGCTTCTGCGTCATTTAAGTGACCTAATTTGCATAACACATCAAATACGGGCAGCGTTGGGCATTTCGCTTTTTCAATTTCAACATCACAATGTGCAGGTAAAATACGCGGAATATTCTCAAGCAAACCACCGCCAGTAATATGCGCCATACCTTTAATTGCAATGTTATTAGCAAGCATCGCCAACACTGGTTTGGTGTAATTAAGGTGCGGTGTTAAGAGCGTTTCGCCAACACTCTTGGTTAATTCTGGTAATACTGAGTCAACGTGATGACCACCAACGTCAAATAATAATTTTCGTGCAAGGGAGTAACCATTCGTATGTAATCCACTGGATGGAAAGGCAAGCACGACATCGCCCACTGCAATATCCTTGCCAAGAATCGCTTTTTCTTTTTCTAATACACCCGTCACCACACCAACGAGATCATGCTCACCCGGTAAATACGTGCCTGGCATCTCTGCCGTTTCACCACCAACGAGTGAAATATTATTCTCGCGACAAGCTGACGCCATGCCTTTAACCATTTCTTCAACAATACGCGGATTCAATTTATCGTTTGCAATGTAATCAAGTAAGGTCAGTGGTTTTGCGCCAAGCACAATAATATCATTAACGGTTGCGCTCACTAAATCGATACCAATCGTATCGAATTTTTGCATCATTTTGGCAACCATCATCTTGGTGCCAACACCATCGATACTTTGCACGAGTACGGGATGTTGATATTCATTCAGTATGGCCTTCAAATCATACATCGCACCGAAGCTGCCAATATTCGTCAGTACGGCGTCACTAAACGTGCTTTCCACCGCTTGCTTGATACGACGCACCGCTTCATTTCCCGCTTCAATATCAACACCCGCTGATTGGTAAGTCACACTTGTCATTAGAGCAATCTCTCTCTTAAACCGTTTTCCCATGCTGCTTTTGCCTCTTGAATGGAAACATCAATCACACCATTCATTTTCAACCGTGGTTCACGCGTCGTTTCACCGATGACAATAAATGGTACCATGGCTTCCTCAAATAATTTTTTGAATGCTTTTACTTTATCGCGCGAAACCTCAAGTATAAATCCGCCTGTTTCACCAAATAATTTTTTATCGTGCGGTAAATCACCCGGCACATCAACGTTCACCCCCAATGCATGTTTAAAACTCATCTCAGCCAGTGCAACGGCAAGCCCACCGTCAGAAATATCGTGCGCAGATAAGATCAAACTGAGTTGCATCGCAGCATGAATAGTATAAATGTCACGTGAAAAATTGGCTAAATCAGGCTTTGGCAGATTCGCACCGATGACATCATGCAATTGATAATAAACACTGCCACCACATTCATCCTTACGTTCACCAATCAATATCAGCGTTGTTTCAGGACGTTTTAAATCGTACGTCACTACTTGTGCGATGGTTGGCATGACACCCAAGCAAGCAATCATCGGACTGGGAGGAATCGCACACTGTTCGCTATTATTATATAAAGACACATTACCCGCGATCACTGGCAAGCTATGTTGTGTATCCTGGTGCAGTGTCACCGAAGCACACGCCTCTTTTATACCGCGAATTGATGCGACCAATTCACCCATTTGTTCAGGAATTTCTGGATTACCAAAACACAAACAATCGGTAATCGCAAGCGGTGTTGCACCGACTGCAATAATATTACGTATCGATTCACACACGGCATTCACCGCACCCCAGTAGGCATCAATTTTGTTATAACGTGGATTTTGATCGAGCGATAAGGCTATGCCTGTATCACGAATTTCTTCCGGATAACTTTCATCATTGAATGGCTGCATTACCCCCGCATCAGCACAACCTGCTTCAATGAGCGTGCGCCCTTGCACTTGTTTATCATAGGTTTCAATAATCGGTGCGCGAGAGGCAATGTTTTCATGCTGCAACATCGTTAAAAAGATTTCATTGTATGATTGCTTCTCTGCCAAGCCTGGTTCTTGCAAAGGCTTTTCTTTTTCAATAAAGGGCCTATCGTAAACAATGCCCTTCGTCACATCGCGTGCTTTGGCATGAACAATTTGCTTACCTGCGTGATTGACGACGTACATGCCATCAGTTCTAATCTTACCAATCACACTTGCGCACGCACCAAGTGAAACCTTGGGTAAGGCGAACGTTTCATTGTAATGCGTTACTATCAGGTCGACTAAGGTGTCAGGTACCACCCACATGAAACGCTCTTGCGTTTCAGAACACAAAATCACTGCCGGCAGTAAGTTTGACATGCTCGTTGGAACTTTTTCCAAATCAATCTCAGCACCATAACCGCCGCTTTCAGCGAGTTCAACACTGGCACAAGCAATGCCCCCTGCGCCTAAATCTTTAAAACCCACTTTATCAATGAGATTTTTTTCACGTAGAAGCTGAAATAACGCATTATTTGCTTTTAAAATATGCCGTTGCAAAAAGGCATTTGGTTCTTGCACTGCCCCTTTATTGCGTTCTTGTTCTGCTTCTTTGAGAACAGTTGAAGCGAAACTGGCGCCGCCAAAACCGCTATTATCCGTTGGTTTACCCACCAAAATAAAAACATAATCATCGGCATCTTTGGGCGCATATGAATGAATTAAATGATCTTCACGCACAATACCTAAGGTCACGACGGTCACCAGACAATTTTCGTTGTAACCAGGATCATAATATAGATCGCCGGCGATATTCGGGATGCCGAGCGGATTGCCATAACCGCCAATACCACTCACCACCCCTTCATGTATCCAATGGGTCTTTGCGCGCTCTATATCACCAAAACGCAGGCCATCAGCGACAGCAATCACTTCAGCACCCATGCAAGAAACATCGCGCACATTCCCGCCCACCCCCGTTGCCGCCCCTTCGTAGGGAACGATTTGGGAGGGATGATTATGGGATTCATGACTCATGACTATCCCGTAGCGATGGCCCTCTTTATCCGTCGCAACCGATACAACACCTGCATCTTCTTTGGGGCCCAAAATAATGTGCGGCCCATCAGTCACAAAGGAGCTTAAATGCGGACGACTGCTTTTGTAGGAGCAATGCTCCGAGCCCTGAATCGACCAGAGAACGAGTTCTGCAAAGGTAGGCGGTCGCTTTAAAAGGTCACGCTGAACGGTCAATGCTTCCTCAACGGTCAAACCAAGGCGGTACTTTTTGAGGATGGCGTCAATCGCCTGTGGTGAAAGTGCTGAAAAATCAAAGATCTCAGGTGTTTCGTGCATTTTATGCCCCGCCCGTGAGTGTTTGGGGCTAAAGAATAGCGGGGATTAGGCTAAGTCGTCAATGTGTTTTAAGTTTACAACTCTGTACACGACAAAATTTAAAATTGCCCGTTCATGCTTCGAGACGGCGCAAAAAGCGCGCTCG
>Ga0155585_1098_pt1 | contig 22188 bp, 18 predicted proteins | sample RifCSPhighO2_12_FD_107242 | JGI IMG/M metagenome (GOLD analysis project Ga0155585, IMG submission 107242) | Gammaproteobacteria bacterium RIFCSPHIGHO2_12_FULL_43_28 | reverse complement strand
GCTGGCATGACAAAGTTCCATAAACCCTCTCCTCAAATAGGATAAAGCCGCTCAATGGGAAGGTGGGATTTTGCTTTAAAATGAGATTCTATGATCGCCGCGAGCATCGTGGCGTGTATGTGGCTATCGTTTAGTGCTGGTAAATAGCGCAGGGAGTTGCCGCCTGCTTTTTTAAAGTTTTCTTCACCCGTGATGGCAATTTCCTCAAGCGTTTCGAGGCAATCGACGGCAAAACCCGGGCAAACAATATCAAGGGTGTCGATGCCGCGCTGTGGTAACTCAAGCAGCAAGCGCTGGGTAGAGGGCGTTAGCCATTTATCATAACCAAATTGCGATTGATAGCATAATGTCCATTGATCATCACCAAGCTGCAAGGCTTTTGCCAGGAGATTAGCAGTTGCTTCGCATTCGATTTCGTACGGGTCACCCGCTTTGACATAGCGTTTAGGGATGCCATGAAAAGAAATAAGCAAATGCGCATGACGACCGTTGGCTGACCAATAGGCGTTGATGGCGGAGGCAAGTGCCGCAAGGTAGTCAGGGTGTGTTGCATAACTTTTTACCCCATTGATGCGGGGTGTCGCGGGCAAGGCGTTAACGGCTTTTAAAAGGCGATCTATACTTGAAGCGGTCGTTGTATTTGAATACTGAGGGAAGAGGGGCAGGACAAGAATTTCCTCAATGCCATTTTCATGAAATCGGTGCAGCGCCTCTTTAATCGATGGATTTCCGTAATTCATGCCAATTTCAACCTGGGCAATTCGCTCACCCAAGGATGAGGGTAATAATTGCGCCAAACGATTCATATAGACCCGCATGGGGGAATCGTTCTCTAACCAGATGTGTTGATAAAGTTTAGCTGAACGGCGTGGGCGCAGCGGCAAAATAAGTCCGTACAGAATCGGTAGCCAAAGGAGCCGAGGCAGTTGCACGATGCGCTTATCTGAAAGAAATTCACGCAAATAACGGCGGACCGCGCCCGTCGTTGGCGCATCGGGAGTCCCCGTGTTGGTGAGTAGAATGCCGATTTTTGACATCATTTACTTGGCCATCGTTTTAGAGAGTGTTTATGGGATTGTGTCATGCCAGCATGTTTTTAGCTGGCATCCAGGCTCTTCTCAGGTTCATTCTGGGTGCCAGCTAAAAACATGCTGGCATGACACAGGTTGATGAATGTTCTCTTGTTTTATCGCATTGCATCAGCATTCTACTACAACTTTTTATTGAAACCTAATGCCTTAAGGCGTGCTTTTAGACTGGGATGCGTGGAAAAAAGGTCGTTAATTGAAGTAGTATCCTGAATGCCCGCTTCAAGCGGGTCGAAGATATAAGCTTCGCGGCGCACGGTTTCATGCAGGGTGTGTTGGTAGTCTGCTGAATATTCTTCACGATGTTCGACATGATCATCATGAATTTTAATGAGGGCGGTGGCGAGTGGTTCATTGCTGCGCGTTAGCTCGACGGCGCCTGCATCAGCCATCATCTCACGTGTGCGGCTTAAATAAAGCAACAACAATACGTTAATAATCGGGAGCAAATAACGCAACACCATGATAATCGCGGCCAGTGAATTTCGAGAGCGATTTTCCCCAGAACGGCTCGAGAAAATCATATTGTAAAACAGAATATCAAGCACCATGATGCTGAGATTAGCGAGCAGTGATGCGGTGAGTGTGAGCTTGATATCAAGATGACGAACATGGCTTAATTCATGTGCCATGACGGCTTGCAGTTCGTCACGATTTAATTTCTCCATCAATCCTCTGGTGATCGCAACCATCGCAGATTTTTCGCTATAACCGCTGGCAAACGCATTCATATAATTAGCATCAATAATAAAAACACGCGGCATGTAACGAAGGCCTGCCGCAATTTTCATTTCTTCTACTACATGGTAGAGCCGCAATTCATCGTTATTACGTGCGGTTTCAGGTGTAATTTCATGGTATTCCGTCCCAAGCAGCATGAGCTTGTCATAAAGCGCGTAACTTATCAGTAGCGAAACGGCTGCAATGATCAGCATGATCATGGTAACGACAGGGAATAATTGAAAGGTGATGAGCGCTTTAAATAAATCAGGCAGTGTTGCACGCGGGTAGGCTGATGCGTAAAGATACATATCAACCAGTAAACCAATGCCGCAATAAATTAAAAAAAAGAGCCCGATAATAATGTAGGTGCGATGATTGTTGCGCCGTAGCGCCGCGCGCCAATCCGCACCTGTCTGACTATACTCATCAAGATGATTTGTCATAATGCTCGATTATAACTTGACGGTATACGATTCTTGTTCAGCCACTTTTTCTTGTGACAATTGCCAGTACGGGAAGTTCATGTCCAGTTTACTGGCGAATGCAGATACCACCATATTAACCGGGAATGATTTTTTATTCGCGTTATACATTTCAATGCTATCGTTGTAAGACTGCTTGGCAAAGGCGAGTTTATTTTCAGTGCTTACAATTTCTTCTTGCAGTTGGATCGCATTTTGATTTGCTTTTAAATCTGGGTAGGCTTCAAAAACGAGATTTAAATTAGAGGCAATACTTGAGATTTTGTTTTCAGCTTCAATACGTTTTGTTTCATCGCCAGCAGCATGGGCCACTTGTGCTTGATTACGCAGCGCAACGACATCTTTAAGCGTGGTTTGTTCATAATCCATGTATTTTTTAACGACGTTAATGAGTGATTCGAATACTTTAAAGCGACGGTCTAATTGAATGTCTATCTGCTTTTGATTATTGTGTATCGTTTCAATTTGGCCGATAAGTCGGTTATACGTTAAAACAAGATAGCCAATAATCGCGGCTAAAATGAGTAAGAGAATAATCGACATGGCAAGCGCTCCTTTTGACGGACAGTAATGTATAATCATAATAAAAGTAGCTTGCATACTGCAAGGTAATTGTAAGTGTTCATGCTTCGAGACGGCGCAAAAAACGCGCTCGTGCATCCTGAGCCTGTCGAAGGACTCAGCACGAACGGGTTAACCGAACACTTAGAGGTAATTTGATTTTTGTGGCTAATAAAGGAAAAGCGGCTTATGTCGACGGAAACGCTTAATCTAACGCCCGCACTTTACACTTATTTGCAGGCAGTATCGTTACGGGAAGCGCCGGTGCTTGCCAAATTGCGTGAAACGACGCATACCATGCCAGGTGCTATGATGCAGATATCGCCTGAGCAAGGCCAATTCATGGCACTACTGGTTGAACTGATGGGTGCGAAAAAGACGCTCGATATTGGTACGTATACCGGTTACAGTGCGCTTTCAGTGGCGCTCGCTTTGCCAGCAGATGGCAAGGTCATCGCACTTGATATCATCGCTGAGTCAACTGCCGTCGCAAAAACTTTTTGGGCAGAAGCAGGTGTTGCCAAAAAAATCGATTTACATCTCGCACCTGCGGCTGAAACCTTGGCTCGTCTCATTGCGGAAGGCGAAGCGGGCACATTTGACTTTGCCTTTATCGATGCAGATAAGCGTAATTATGCGATTTATTACGAGCAGTCGCTGACACTCTTGCGACAGGGCGGCTTAATTGCAATTGATAATGTATTGTGGGGCGGCCGTGTTGTGGATGCATTGGATGATGATAAAGATACCACCGCGATCCGCTTATTAAATGAAATAGTGCATCAGGATGAGCGGGTTTCTATCAGTCTTATTCCGATTGGCGATGGATTGACGCTTGCGAGAAAGCGTTAGGTGAAACGAGTGCGCAGGGAACCGCAGTATATGTGATTTATAACGTGTTATGCAGCAGAACTAATTTTGCGAACCCTGAGCTTGCGTTTATTTTTCTCAGCTTTACACAAATCATAGTCACGCTGCAAATTCATCCACATCACTGAAGTTGTATTTAGTGCCATAGATAAACGAACAGCCATATCAGGGCTAATACTAGCATGGCCATTGATCAGCCTTGAAAAAGTAGTGCGGTCAACACCTAACCTTTCTGCTGCTTCACCAACAGTGAGTCCTGTATTTTCAACGCAGACCTCTTTTACAATGATGCCTGGATGAAGTGGTTCATGTATCATATTATTAACCTCCACTTAATGGTAATCGAGATAATCAACTAAAATTACATCCTTGCCATCAAACTTAAAAATAACACGCCAGTTGGCGTTCACTGTTACACTATAAAAGCCTTTTGATTTGCCGGTAAGTGTATGAAATGACATACCAGGTAAATTCATGTCCAGAGGATTTGCGATAGCATCCAGGAGCTGAAGAATAATTTTCAACTTATTGACATGCTTTGGCTGAATCCCGGATTTTGAGCCTGTTTGGTAGAACTTTTGCAGGCCTTTATGTTCCCATGTCTTTATCATAGCTTGTATTGTAGCGTATAGCGCTACGCGCGTCAATGATCAGTGATATCAAATTTGAATCTAAAATTAAACCATTAGAATGTACGCGGATTTGGATTTTTTGAAGATACATCTGGCGTGACACTGGGTTTTGGTTCCATATTAATGAATTCACCCATAGAGAGTTTGCTGAAATATTTTTGGAATTCATTCAACTCCAGCTCAAACTCACCGCCAGAGGTATAGCTTTGCATGTTCTTTTGTAGCTCAATGCCCGTTTCATTGTCCCAGTTGTAATCGCGAACAATCTTACCCCACGGGTTCACCAGTTTTATGAATTTTAATTTGTTACCTTTAACTTCTCGCTCAGTGACGCCAATAACTGCATAGGCATGACTGGCGCGAAGTCCGCGCACATCGCTTTCCTCAAATTTATCAGGCGTGCTTGCAACGGCCAGGTTGCCTTTTTTGAGTGTCGATTCAATTTGCGAATAAATGTCCATTTGTTCCTGGTTATATATGCCTGTGCCGAAATCACCGGGCAAGCGATAATAGGATGAGTTATTCGAGGAGATGTTTTCATTACTAATAAATTTTTTAAAGGTTTCGATGATGTCATCAGGTAGGGCCAATTTATTTTTTAACACAAATAGATTGAAGGTATTCAGCATGTTGCACGCTTCTGTATAAGTGACATGGCGTGATGGTGGATACATTATCTTTTTGAATTCATAATAGATTTCTTGTTTGTTTGTAGATAAATCAAGCATTAGATTTCCCCATTTTAATGCTTGTTCTAGGCTGAATGGATTGTTTATCGCAGCTAGCATTTTTAAAGAATCAGATAATTGGTTTTGATACCGTTTAAGTGTTTCGGCTGATTTTGCATTCGGATTAGCAGTGGCCAAGTCAAGCTTAAGCTTTTCAATTTCTTCACTGACGATACAAATATTGATGCAAACATGATTGGCATCAGCACACCATGGTAATACATTATTTTCATTGACTTCACCATTTACCAAATTAATTCGCTTTGCATCTTTTCCAGTTAAAATTTTCATGGCAACATCAGGCATTCCGCCCTCGCCATAAACAGAACGAAACGATGTATTAACATAAATAACTTTTCCTTGATTTTTTTCATCATGCATAATGCCAAGCGCAGTATAAGCCTTTTCAATGAGATGCGGCCATATTGCTTTATGGTGGACGGCGGTGCCGAGCTTTTCATTAACATAGATTGAGTTTTCAACTTTTATATTAACGGGTTGACTTGTATTTTCAGGAAAAAGCCTTACGATGGTATGCGTGTCACTGACTTGCCGCATGATGCCAACGAAATAATCCGCGCCAGCGTAAGTGACATCCTCATTAATTTTCACATTTGCATTTAACATGGCGATGATGGTTGATAATAAAAAACAATCACCGAAGGTGCCTTGCGCAATATCGTTTATTTGTGGCAAATGCGGGAATATATCGCCAGTAAATGGAACGAAATTATCTTCTGATAATTTGACTAAGTTGGCGGGGACAATCCCATCGCCAGTAATTTTAATCGCATAGCCTGATTCAGGCATGTCCTCTTGTTTGTCACCCTTTGTTTCATAGGTATAAATCTTTAAATAATGGGGATCGAAATCATCATCATTGGTCGAAGTCAATGTAACGTGAGTATCAGGTGTGCAAATTGGTTGCACGAGTACCAGTTGATTTTCTTTAAGATCAATAGATTTTGTGCTGATGATATCTTTATCGTTTGCATTCGATTCGGATTGGAAGCGAATGGTGGATGCCATATTTCCTGTGTCCTTTTTATTTTTGTTAAACAATGACAGGATCGGTGACATTTTACTTTTCTTTAGAAGCGTTGGAAAGTGATCTTTAATGCCAGCATATTCGATGATTGGTTTTTTTGGAGTTATTGTTAAGACATGATTAATATCCTGTCTTAGGGAAGCAACGAAGCCGACCTTGCCCCGGATGATTTTATCGTTGGGGTCGATCTTTAATTTGCCTCTTCTAATGTCTAATGGCTTGGTTTTATTGGAATCATTGCGTTGCATAGGCGTTTACCCACTTCCTCGTTTCCAGCTGAATAGTTATATTTTACGCCAGAATGACCATCGTTAGATTAAGGGGATATTAACGCACGTTATCTAAACGCGCTCTACGTGATAAGTATCGAATAAGTGATCGACCCAGCGCTTGCTGATTTGATCAAGCAAACTATTTTGCATTTGACGGGCATCGATATGATCGATATCGATAATTTCAAGCGGCTGATCTTGCCACGAGCAGGCGAAAACAGCTTTCGTGCGGAGTCCTGTGTCCGGATCAATTTGCCATTGCAAGCATTGCGCACAAACGCCTTTTAACATGCATTGCATATTGCCATAGACGGCACCGATGACTTTAGGATCTTTTAATAAGTGTTCTTTTAATACGGTTTGTCGAGCAGCTTGAAAGCGGCGTAATAAATCAGTGGTGCCAATGAGATAGATGCGATCAATGTCACCGAGTGAAATAGACGTTTTCTTACCATCCAGTTGGCCAGTGGCACAGTCAACCAGTGTTTTAATGACATCATCAGTATTAAGCGCAACATCTTGTTCGCGATGCGTTTTAACTACATCACCCTGTTTGGTTAACCAAATAATTTCATCCGTTACTTTCTCAATTTCTTCCTGGCAATACACTTCCGCAGCAGAATTAAATTGTCCAACGTAGATAACGCGATTGTTCGCTGCGCGCATTTCTTCGCCGTAACTGCGCAAAAACGCAAAACTTGCTTGGTTCCCAATGATAAGTACCGTCTCATGCAGCGCGGGGATTTTTGCTTTGACACCGGTTGGGCCCATGAGTGTTAGCGGTTCACCTGGTTTTAACGTCGCGCAAAGTTTTGCACTCGCTGATTTTTCATGCACGATAAAATGTAGGATTCCATTTTTATGATCACAACCGGCGGCGACAAGCGCAAGTGGTTCCATTTGAAATAAGGTGTGATCGATGTGCGGTGCATACGTTTCAAAATTTTGTAAGCGATAAAAAACGCCCGGTTTGTAATGTTTCGCAGCAAGCGGCGCTTTGATGGCGAGTTCCACAATATCAGGCGTGCGGCGTGTTACGCTCATGAGCGTTGCATTAAACCAGTGACGCATGGTTTGTGCGAATTCCTGATAGGCTTCTTCACTGCCTACTTGATTTAATTTATCGCGCAAGAGGGCGAGAATTTTTGGATAAGTACGCATGCCTGATGCAATCGCTTTTACCACATTACCGTGAAAGACAGGATGTGTGTCGCCAATCAAACTCACGCGGCGATCTTGTTTGTGATACGACGTGAACGGCCCAAATTGCGGGTCTTTACAGTGCAAGACACCGTGCGCAACGGTCAGCTCACCATCATGGGCCTCGTAATGTTGATATTGCAAATTGAGTCGATTAAAAGTGCCGCGATGTTCGAATTCGTAAGCGGTATTTGGTTGCGTACCCGTTGCAGCTAAAATGGAACGTGCAGGCAAACGAATTTCTTCCGTTGTAGTTACCCAATTATTTTCTGCATCACGCAGGCGGCGATGACAGACTAAGCTTTCTGCATGGCCGTATTCGTTTAAATCCACCGCAGCGGGTTCTAATCCCTCTAAATAATAAATGCCTTCTTCCAGCGCTTTTTGTAATTCTTCGTGATTATTAATATAAGCAGGCGATTCTTGCATGCTGCGACGATACGCAATGGTGACACCGCCCCATTTGCGAATAAGGCGAATAAAATCTGGTCGGCGTTTTGCTTGCGCTGCCAGCTCGCGTTCGCATTTTACTTCGTCAGCGTGGCGTAAATATTCGGTTAAAATTTCTCGCGACGCAGGATCGAGTTGTTGTGCCAGTGTTTCTTCGCCATGTTCCTTTATTAAAATGTGATAACGTCTTGCGATTTTTTCAACTTGCGTAATGTAATACGCTTGTAATTCAGTCGCTGTATCAACGCCAGTCAATCCACCACCAATCACCACCGCGGGCAAACGAATTTGTAAGTTGGTTAGACTGCTTGCTTTCGCGGCATTACCTAATTGCAATGCCATTAAGAAATCGTTCGCTTGTCGCATACCTGGCGTTAAGCTATTTGGAATGGAAAGCGCTTTTGGTAAGCCAGCGCCAACGGCTACCACGAAATGATCAAAGCCCATCTCCCAAGCGTCTTCCACGGTAATCGTGCCACCAAAGCGCACACCGCCAAATACTTGAAAATGCGGTCTGCGCATTAAAGTGAGATAAATTAATTTCAAAAAGTTTTTATCCCAACGCACCGTAATGCCGTATTCAGCGACACCACCAAAACCTGCCATCAAACGTTCATCTAGTGATTCTTTGAGATCTCTAAACTGACGAATGGGTTCGTTGATAAATTTTTCTGGGAGTGGTTCGATTTTCAAACCATCAAAACCAACGACCGCAAATCCATCTTGCAATAAATGATGGGCGAGGGTGAAACCAGCAGGCCCCATACCGGCGATCATGACTTTTAAATTGTTGTATGGTTTAGCGACCCATTGTTTTTCACGCAGTGGGTTCCAGCGTGTTAAAAGATCGTAAATTTCAACGCCAAACGGAAGGTCTAATGTATCTGTTAAAACGCGCGTTTCAATTTGTGGAATATTGACGGGCGTTTGCTTTTGGTAAATGCAAGCTTTCATGCAATCGTTGCAAATGCGATGGCCCGTTGCAGGACACATGGGATTATCGACCATGACCATCGCGAGTGCGCCTATCGTATAACCATCACGTTTTAAGCGATGCATTTCAGAAATTTTTTCTTCAAGCGGACAACCGGTAAGCGTGACATCCAACGGATTTTTTTTAAAGCCCTGTGCGGGATCGCCTTTTTTAACCGGAAAGCCTTTCGAGCAAAAATCACCCTCGTGATCATGGCAATAAATGCAGTAATTCACTTCATCTTGCACATCGCGCGCTGACATGCGTGGATCAGTGAGCTTAAACCCATCGCGTTGCCGTAAGAGAGCATCCGGCGCTTTGCTACGTTTTAATGGATCATCCTCGCATTTGACGCATGCAACCAGGTCCTCGTACTCAATACGATTCGGCAGGCGAAAGCTGCTAAAACCGTGGGTGATTTGCTTACCTTCCGGCGTTATGAGTGCTTGTGCGCACCATTGCACGAGTTTTTCAATATCTTCCTTGCAGGTTTCTGGCTGATCAAGGTAGTGCATGCCTAAAAGGGCAATGCCAAGCTCAAGGTCATCCGCCTGAATAGGCGCTTTTTTGAGTTCCGCCAGCAGCCAATCGTTTAAGGTGGTAAAGGCAGGGAACGCTTTTGCGCGGGCCAGCTCTTTCTTTGCCCGGCGTAAGAGGTAGTATTTTTTAAAAGCAGCAATAGGATTTTCCGCGGTGGTGCGTGCTTGCTGAATGGCGGCTTCTTCTTCAATATCAAAGAAATCAGCTAGAAAGGCATCGAGAATAATCGCGCAACTGATTAATAATTCACTGGTTTCAACGGTTGAGAGGGTGCTGCTACCTTCTCGATAGGCTAGCAGCTTTTGCGCTAATGGCGGGTCAGTTTCACTGAGTGCCAGCAAAAAAGCATGATCCAGGCGCAATAGTCCCGCCGGCTGGAATAGATCGGTGAAAGGGGTGTCATTAAAGCGCAATGCGTTACGTAAGGCCATGCTCTATTATACGTGATTTAAGTCAGAAAAACGCAGCGATTATAGGGGAAACTGGGGGGTATTGCACTACTTAGAGGGTATGCCTTAAGGTTTTAAAAATTTCTCATTCTCCTCTTTGACCTGATCAATCACCTTTTGAATGCTTTCTTTTTTCTTTGTTTCAGCCTGGTTCAAGAAATTACCGAGTGATTTAACAACTAATTCATACACCTCTTCTGGTATCTTTTCTCGTTTGTAAATTGGTGTTGCTGGGTTTTTAATTAATTCACTGGCAATTGCATCGGCTGACTTTTCAGTGAGTGATTTATATTTGTTATTTTCCTTAACAATTTTATCTTTAGTATCCTCGTATAAATATGTGGCCCTCAATTCATCCCGCATTTGCAAGAATTTTTCGAGTGGCATATGCAATTCGAGTATTATAACATCCTCAGGTTGGCAGTTTTCTAGTTTTTGCCAATGGAGTTGATTTTCCTTCAGTTCTTCTAATTGCGCCGGCCAGCTAACCAGGAATTGTGGTTTTTTAGTAGTACGTGGATCTCTTGGAATGATAGCAAAATAGAGGGTGTCTAGTTTGTCATTGCGACTATCGCTCATGAGAGTGCCCCCAATCATTTATATTTAGTTACATTTATCCATTATAACACATGTTGCGCGAAGGATGAGTAAATGGTGGTTACTGATTGATTAGAATAAATCCCCCTCCCACTTGGTGGACGAGGGGGCGGGGTTGTAACGGTTTGAAACTCGTTACCCTTGCAATTTCTTTTTGAGTAATTCATTTAATTGCTTGGGATTCATTTTGCCGCCGGATGCTTTCATTGCTTGTCCAACAAAGAAACCAAATAATTTTTCTTTGCCAGCGCGATAGTCCGCGGTTTGCGCTGGATTATTAGCAATGATTTCATCGATTAGTTTTTCAATCGCGGCCGTGTCGGTGACTTGTTTTAAACCGCGCTTTTCAATGATGTCATCAACACTGCCTTCTTTTTCCCACAAACATTCAAAAATAGTTTTTGCGATTTTGCCGGAAATGGTTTCATCCGCAATACGTGCAACCAGATGACCAAGCTCGGCTGCTTCAATGGGGCTTTCGGTAATTTCCAGATTATTTTTATTGAGTACACCCAGTAATTCACTGATGACCCAGTTGGCAGCGAGTTTTGGGTGATTGCCGGATACTTTCACTGCCTCTTCATAATAATCTGCGAGTTCTTTGCTGCTAACCAAAATATCTGCATCGTAAGCACTTAAGCCATATTGCTGCATGAAGCGATCACGTTTTTCTTGTGGCAATTCAGGTAATTCCCGTTTTACTTTTTCAATGAGTTCTTCTGCGATCACAACGGGCAGTAAATCAGGATCAGGAAAATAGCGGTAGTCATGCGCTTCTTCTTTGCTGCGCATGGGACGGGTTTCATTTTTATTGGGATCGTATAAACGCGTTTCCTGAGTGATTGTACCGCCATTTTCAATGACATTAATTTGTCGTTCAATTTCAAAATTAATGGCGCGTTCAACAAAGCGAAATGAATTAATATTTTTTAATTCAGTGCGCGTGCCAAGTTTTTCTTCTCCTTTTGGTCGCACGGAGACATTCGCATCGCAACGAAACGAGCCTTCTTGCATATTGCCATCACAAATTTCAAGATAACGCACTAGCGTACGTAATGCTTTCAAATAAGCGACGGCTTCTTTTGCTGTGCGCATTTCAGGTTCTGAAACAATTTCCAAAAGCGGTGTACCAGCACGATTCAAATCAATACCGGTTAATCCATGAAAATCTTCGTGTAAGGATTTGCCTGCATCTTCTTCAAGATGTGCGCGGGTGAGATTGATGCGTTTTGCTTCACCATCCTCGAGTTGTATATCAATATAACCATGCGAAACGATAGGACGATCGTATTGGCTGATTTGATAGCCTTTTGGTAAATCAGGATAAAAATAATTTTTGCGTGCAAATACTGATTTGTGTTGAACGGTGGCATGAGCACCTAAGGCAAATTTAATGGCCATCTCAACGGCTTCTTTATTCAGCACAGGTAAGACACCGGGCAAGCCTAAATCAATAGCGCAAGCTTGTGTGTTAGGGTCTGCGCCAAATTGTGTTGAGGCACCAGAAAAAATTTTGGTTTTTGTTGATAATTGTGCATGGACTTCAAGTCCAATGACTGTTTCCCATTCCATAAATTAAAACCCCTCTGGTGTTTTCGTATGCCAATCAGTTGCTTTTTGATAAGCGTGCGCGACGTTTAATAATTTTGCTTCGCCAAACAAATTACCAATGAGCTGTAACCCAACCGGTAACTTATTCACAAAACCAGCCGGAATAGAGAGGGCTGGGAGGCCCGCTAAATTGACAGCAATGGTAAAGACATCTGATAGGTACATGCTGATCGGATCAGTTGTTTTTTCACCGAATTTAAAGGCGGGTGTCGGCGCGGTAGGTGATAAAATAATATCGACATTTTTGAAAGCATTGGTAAAGTCATCGCGAATGAGGCGTCTAATTTTTTGTGCTTTCACATAATACGCATCATAATAACCAGCAGATAACGCATACGTACCAATCATGATACGGCGTTTCACTTCTTTTCCAAAGCCTTCACTGCGTGAGCGTTTATATAAATCTTCTAAATCAATGGGATCTTTACAACGGTATCCATAACGTACGCCATCGTAACGCGCGAGATTAGAAGAACATTCAGCGGGGGCGATAACGTAATAAGCCGGTGCCGCCAGATGCGTATTAGGTAAGCTGATTTCCTGAATGCGCGCACCTAATTTTTCATATTCTTTAATGGCCGCTTCAATGACGCGCGCAACTTCACTGTTTAACCCTTCGCTGAAATATTCTTTCGGTAAACCAATACGTAACCCTTGAATAGAATCATTGAGGGTTCTAGTATAATCTGGTACGGGTTCATTGACACTGGTGGAATCGCGTTCATCAAATCCGGCCATGACATTCAGTAAAATGGCAGCATCTTCCGCGGTGCGCGTCATGGGGCCGCCTTGGTCCAAACTGGAGGCAAACGCAATCATACCGTAGCGAGACACGCGTCCATACGTCGGTTTTAATCCGGTAATACCGCAAAGTGCGGCTGGTTGACGAATAGAACCGCCGGTATCGGTACCGGTAGCGGCAGGGGCAAGTCCAGCGGCAACCGCGGCTGCTGAGCCGCCCGAGGAACCGCCTGGCACACAATCAAGCTGCCATGGGTTTTTAACCGGGCCGTAAAAACTGGTTTCATTCGATGAGCCCATCGCAAACTCATCCATGTTTGTTTTACCGAGTAAAATGGTGCCCGCGTCTTTTATCTTAGTGACGACAGTAGCATCGTAGGGGGCGATGAAATTATCGAGTATTTTTGAACCACACGTGGTTTTAACGCCGTCCGTGCAAAAGATGTCTTTCTGGGCGAAGGGAATGCCGGTTAATTTTTTGGCTTTACCTTGTTCGCGTGCTGCATCGGCAAGCTTTGCTGCGGCGACGCTTGCTTCTTCGGTGACTGTTACAAAGCTATTTAATTTGGCATCGTACTGTTTGATTCTATTCAAATAGAGCGTGGTTAACTCAACGCTCGATATTTTTTTTGCGGCAAGCGCATCGGATAATGCTGCAATCGTTTTATAGTGCATAACTTTTAAGCCTCTTCGATCACTTTTGGTACAAGGTACAGTCCCGCTTCAACTTGGGGGGCGATGCGCTGATATTTATCACGTAAATCAGGCTCGTTGATTTCATCAGGTCGTAAGCGCTGGGACAATTCAAGCGGATGAGCAAGCGGCTCGACCTTACTTGTATCAACTTCGTCCATATGCGCGATGAAATCGAGAATCGTCGAAAGTTGAGGGGTGTAAAGTTCAATATCCTCGTCGGACAAATTCAAGCGTGCAAGGTGAGCGATTTTTTTTACCTGTTCCGGTGTTAGTGACATGCGGTTTAACTGCTCTCAAAAATGTGAACAAAAGTGTTCACGGTTTTCTTCCTGCCCCGACGCGTCTTTGTGACCGCATTCGTATCTGACAGGCGTTACTTTCTCGACTACATTAAAGACCCTCTCTAATGCAGTGTTGCCGTTACCGACATAGCTCGCCACGAGTAGAGCAGTTTCGGTTGCCAGCCGTTTTAAATTGTGAGCGGCATTGACATCACGATCATGTAATGTATTACAATGAGGACAATGCCAGCTTCTTTCATTCAACGTTAATGTACCATTTTTCCAATGGCACACGGAGCACAATTTACTGCTCGGATACCATCTATCAGCCACCATTAACTGTGTATTATAACGCAGCGCCTTGTATTCAAGTTGCCGACGAATCGTACCAAAACCAACATCATTGATGGCTCGTGCTAATTTCACATTTTTTAACATGCCGGCCACATGCAAATCTTCGATCACTATCACTTGGTTTTCGCGACAGAGTCGGGTAGTTAATTTGTGTGTGAAATCGGCTCTCAAATGAGCAATATGGGCGTGCAACCTTGCTAATTTGAGAGAAGATTTCTTGCGGTTATTAGATGGTGTGATAAATGTGCCTTTTGGTCGTTTTTTAGATGCTTCTATTTTTCTGCTAACCGCACGTCCACGAATTTTCAACCGGCGTAAAGCTGATTTCAGCGGGGCATGGGTAGTGATGCATTCACCTGTCGATAAGGTTGCAACTGATTTGATGCCAAAATCGACGCCAACGATTTCATAACCCATCCGCTTTAGGTTTGCCTGATGCTGAGGAACATCAACTTGAATGGCAATAAACCACTTGTCTGCTGTGCGTGATACTGTCGCGCCCAGTATTTTCCCGTGAAAGCGCAATGTTTCTGTCATGGTGACATGGCCAATTTTAGGCAGCTTAATCATTTTTTCATTCACGCTAAATTTATCATTGGCCACATAAAAAGAATCGCGGCTGCGGTTTTTCTTTTTAAATCGCGGTTCATTGGCAGGTTTCCTTGCTTTTATCTCCTCAAAAAAACGGCGCCAGGCTTTACCTAAATAAGCAAACGGCTGCGCATGGCTATCCCTATGCATTTCCATGAGCCACGGGAATTCTTTATATTTAATCGCATTAAACGATTTCTTGAGCGCCATCGCACTCGGTTTTTGTCCCGCTGCATATTGCTCTTTCCACTTGGCTAGTGCCCAATTCCACACAAAACGACTCGTACCCGCCGCTTTTTGAAAGTAATCGGCCTGTTCTTTAGTCGGCTTAAGTGCAATTTTATGCGTCAGTTGCATGGGGTTCCTTTTTTTTGCTTCCTACCTCGAAGGAGACAGTAAGACCGAGTAGTTTGTTGTCTTGCTGTGATAATAGTGATTTCCATGGGGCGAATCATACACTATTAAACACTTAATATGAGACTAGAGTTAACTCCTGGCCTCAACGAGCGAAGCATTATAATGGATTTAAGTGAAACTGTCATGCCGCTGCCTAAATTCCTTGTATATCCTATCTTGGCTTTAAATCAATTAAATGCTAACGTAATGGCAATCTCAAAATTAAAATCTCTCACTAAGGGAATCGAATAACTATGTTCAAGAAGTTGCGTGGTATGTTCTCAAATGATTTGTCCATTGACTTGGGTACGGCAAATACGCTTATTTATGTTCGCGGCAAGGGTATTATCTTGAATGAGCCTTCCGTTGTTGCTATTCGTCAGGGGACTGATTCTGTTAGTCCGAAAATGGTGGTGGCCGTGGGCAGTGAAGCAAAACTGATGTTGGGCCGTACCCCTGGCAATATTAGCGCCATTCGCCCAATGAAGGATGGTGTTATCGCAGATTTTTACGTAACAGAGAAGATGTTACAGCACTTTATTCATAAAGTGCATGAAAACCGCTTCCTGCGACCAAGCCCACGCGTGCTCGTTTCTATTCCTTGCGGTTCAACACAAGTGGAGCGGCGCGCTATTCGTGAGTCTGCTATTAGTGCCGGTGCGCGCGAAGTGTTCTTGCTTGAAGAACCGATGGCGGCTGCGATGGGCGCTGGTATGCCGGTTGATGAACCTCGGGGATCGATGGTGGTGGATATTGGTGGCGGCACCACAGAAGTGGCTATCATTTCCTTAAACGGCATTGTGTATTCTGCTTCTGTGCGTATCGGCGGTGACCGATTTGATGAAGCCATTGTGAGCTACGTGCGTCGCAATTATGGTATTTTAATCGGTGAATCAACGGCTGAACGTATAAAGCATGAGATAGGGCTTGCTTATCCTGCGAATGAAATGCTGCAAATGGAAGTTCGCGGACGTAATTTGGCCGAGGGCATTCCACGCAGCTTTACGATTACGAGTAACGAAATTTTGGAAGCACTACAAGAACCCTTGTCTGGCATTTTAGGTGCGGTGCGTGCGGCACTGGAACAAGCGCCGCCAGAACTTGCAGCGGATATTGCAGAGCGCGGCATGGTATTGACCGGCGGCGGTGCATGTTTACGTAATATCGATCGATTATTCATGGAAGAAACCGGGTTGCCTGTCATTATTGCTGATGAGCCGCTCACTTGTGTTGCACGCGGCGGCGGCAGGGCATTGGAAATGATCGACTCAACGGGAATTGATTTTCTATTAAAGGAATAAGGTCGGAGGACGCGCTATCCGTTCGATATTTACCCGCGAATCACAATCAGGGCTGCGTTTATTTCTTTTCGTCGTTTTATCCGTCGCCTTGATGGTGATGGATAAGCGATGGGAAGGTTTTGCTTCTATTAAATCGGCCATGTCACTGCCGCTTGCACCGATTCAGTATTTGGTGAGCTGGCCAACGACATTTATTGACTCATTAAAGACTGCGATCAGTACGCACGATGATCTGGTGACAGAAAACTTGCAGCTTAAAACGCAAGAATTAATGCTGCGCTCGCAGTTGCAGCGTTTGGCGGCGATCGAAACTGAAAATAATTACCTAAAACGCTTAATTCAGTCGTCAAGGCAAGTGAGGGGCAGAACCTTAATCGCCGAAATTTTAGCAGTGACGGCAGAGCCATTTGTGCATCAAGTAGTGATTGATAAGGGTAGCCGCGATAGCATGTATGCTGGACAACCTATCCTGGATGCGAATGGCGTCATGGGGCAGGTGACGCAGGTGGGGCCCATCACAAGCCGCGTGTTATTGATCAGCGATCCGCGCAGCGGTATCGGTGTGCAAGATATACGTAACGGTATTCGCGCCGTGGCAAGCGGCGATAGCTATACAGGTAAATTGCGTTTGATGTATGTTCCCAAAACCACTGATATACGCGAAGGCGATCTTTTTATTACTTCCGGGTTGGGTGATCACTACCCCGAAGGGTATCCGGTGGGAAAAGTGGTTTCGATTAATCTGGATCCAGCACACCAATTTGCAGATGTGTATTTGCAGCCGAGTGCGCACCTGGAGAGTAGTCGTCAAGTTCTAGCAGTATGGAACCAATAATATGCCTGGTTGGCTTACCATTATCACCACACTCATTATCGCGCTGATATTGACCTTGTTACCCATGCCGCATTGGACGATTTGGCTGAGACCTGCTTGGGTATTGATGGTGCTGATTTTTTGGTCCATGACGACACCTTACCGCGTCGGTGTGGGGACGGCGTGGATCATGGGGTTACTGGTTGATCTCCTGAGTGGAACCGTGTTGGGCGAGCATGCACTCGCTTTTTCGCTCATCGTATATTTTGTTAACAAGATGCACATTCGTCTTAAGATGGCTCCTTTCTTGCAGCAGGGATTGAGCGTCCTCTTGTTTATGCTGTGCTATCAGTTTGTTATTTTCTGCATCCAGGGTTTTATTGGCCAATTGCCGGATACTAAACTGTATTGGATGTCGACGCTGACCAGCACGCTGCTTTGGCCGTGGCTTTATGTGCTATTGCGCGACTGTCGCAGACGGTTTAGGGTGGTATAATCGTTATTCGGTGGTTTTCGCTGATACCTGATGACGACCAGGCGCTAAGCTTACCTTTATGCGGGGCTGATGTGTGAAATTGTTAAAGTACATCATTAAGAAAATCGCTTATCTTGCTGCGTTTAGCATCATTATCTTGGCTGTATTGACGAGTACTGCGCATTTATTGACCCCGGTTTTTAATCAACATCGCACGGATTTTGAAAAGTGGGCAAGCGTGCTGCTTGAGCGTCCTATCAAGATTGAGAGTGTCCATATAGCCTGGTCGGGCTTTCAACCAGAGCTAAGCCTGGATGGCGTGATACTATCCAATAAAGATACTAAGGCCCCGGTAGTACGCGTTGAGCGCGTTAGTGTGTATTTTTCAATTCCCCGCAGTTTGTGGCATCGACAGCCGACGTTAAGCACGTTAATGATTCAGGGAGCAGATATAAATTTGCTTGAATCGCCGTCAGGCGCTATTTCGTTGCAAGGTTTTCCTATGCTTGAAGGCCCCCAACTTGAATCCCGCCCAGAGACAGCGAATTTTGAAGAAATACTAGCCTGGTTGTCCAGAGAGCCGCATTTGATCTTGCGCGATATCGATGTCCACTACGAAGGAAAAATAGGCGGTAGACGATTTGTCACACTGCATCATCTTGACATTGAAAATAGCGGCAAGAAGCATTTGATTTTGGGCAAGGCGATTTTGCAACAGGCGATACCAACTGAAGTTAGCACAGCGATTGAATGGGAAGGCGATAAACTTGCGCTAGATGCTATTAAAGCGCGATTGTATTTGTATGTCTCGGGTTTTTCAGTATCACAATGGTTAAAAGCGTATACCTGGCACGATTGGCGTGTCACCGACGGTGTCGCGAGTGCAAAAATCTGGGCTGACTGGCAGCAAGGTCAATTCAGTAAAATTCAAACCAGATTCGAACTTTATAAAGTTGATTTCTTATCAACAGCGGATCAAACAACGCATCAATTCAATCGAGTCAGCGGCAATCTTGGCTGGAAGCGTGATGGTGAAAATCAAATTTTTGCTGGCGATGATATTTTAATTGATTTCCCCGAGCACCTTTGGCCTGTCAGTAGTTTTTATGCAAAATTAATTCCTGATGAAAAAGGGCAGTACGCATTGAACGAGCTTAATATTGGTTACATCGATGTTACTGACGTGCAGACACTCTTATTTTCATCGCCTGCTTTCCTAACGGATGAGGCGCGCACTTTCCTGACCAAACTTAAATTAAAAGGCGCGATTGAAAATGCGTCCTTTAAATTTAATGGCCCTTATCAGGACCTGAGTAATATTGTTTGTCAGCTAGCATTAAATCATATTGGTTTTGCGCCCTGGAGTCCCTTCCCAGGGATTAATAATTTATCTGCCAAACTACGTTGGGATGGGAAACAAGGCGCGATTGAATTCGCGAGTCAAAAAACATCGTTTCAATACGATGCTATTTTTAACAAACCGCTTGCCCTTGATAATATAGCGGGAAAAATTGATTGGAAAAAAACAAACCCAGATGATTGGACAGTCAATCTTTCAAATTTGCAGATTGCAAATAATGATATTGATATGTACTTAACGGGTTCGTTAGATTTACCGCAGAAGCAATCGCCTTACGTGAACCTGAATGCCACCTTTGATTTGAAGAAGGTGGCTAATTTGAAAGCCTATCTGCCGTTGCAGCTGTTTAGCCCGGGACTATCAACCTGGTTGCGGGAGGCATTCCTTGGTGGTGAGTTGCGGGCAGGTCGTGCAGAATTGCGTGGTCGTTTAAGTGAATTCCCTTTTGATCAGGGCGACGGTACGTTTACTATTTCAGGTATAGCAAAAAACATTGACTTGCGCTATGCAAGCGATTGGCCGGTTGTTAATAAGATTAAGGCGGCGTTGAACTTTACAGGCCGTCGTTTAGTGGTTGATGCGTACGATGCGAAGATTGCGGAGGTAGCGCTAGGGAGAGTGCATGCGGAAATCTCAAGTATTGGCGGTAAGGAGCCCAGTGTATTATCGGTGCGAAGCGATACTATTCAGACTAATTTTACGAAGGGGTTGCAGTTTGTTCGGAGCAGCCCACTAAAGAATTCGATTGGCAAAATGCTTGAGGGTACAAAAATAACGGGGCCTATGACGCTTAAACTTGGTTTGACCGTTCCGCTTGCGGATCCAGACGATACAAAAGTTGATGGAACTATCAATCTATTTAATACGCAGCTTGATTTAATACCGTGGCGATTAAAATTATCGCATTTGAATGGACAATTATATTTTACTGAAAATACGACGGATGCAAGGGCCATTCAGGGATACTTATTTAATAAACCGGTACAACTGCAAATTGAGACGGTCAAACAAGAAGATCAATCATCCTTTGTTCGCGCCAGGTTGATTGGTATTCTTGGTATGTCTGATTTACAAAAGTGGCTTGAGGTCCCTATTGAAAAAGTGGCGACAGGGGCTGCCAATCTCGTTGCCAATATCGATTTTGTGACAAACCAACCGGTTGTCATTAAATTAAATTCTGATCTACTGGGTGTTGCGATCGATTTGCCAGATCAATATGCAAAGCAACCACAAGAAACCCGAGCATTGACGGCAACCATTATCGCCGACGAAAAAGCGCCATTACGCATTAAAGCTGATTATGGCGAGATGTTAAGTGCTGCGATAATCTTATCACGTCAAAATGAAAAATTAACATTACAAGCCGCAAATTTATTGCTAGGCGAGGGTGAAGCCGAATGGCCGCAGAAAAACGGACTTTACATTACCGGTAATTTTGATCAGTTGGATTGGGAACAAATTAAAACAAAAATAAATTTGCGAGGTGAGGCTAATTTTACTGATTTGCCCTTGCAAGAAATTAAGGTCAATGCGAAATCCATCGATTTATTTGGGCAAAAAATCAGTGATGTGAAAGTGCAGATGGTGCCGCAACAAAATTCCTGGAATATCGCGATTACCAGTCCTGATATTAGCGGTAAGATAACGGTGCCGCAAAAATTATCTACAAACGATAAAGTGATTGCCGATTTTGATAAGCTAAAACTAAAAACAGCGTCTGGCGGAAAAGAAGAATTTTCAATCGATATGAGAACGTTACCATCGATTGAATTTTCGGCTGACGATGTCAATTTGAATGATATAGCACTTGGCGACGTTTATTTTAAAACAAAGCCTGGTAAAAATGGTTTAACGATTGAAGCACTCAATATATCGTCTAGCTATTTACACTTTGGTGCAGCCGGTGAATGGACGCAATCAAATATAACGCGCTTGCACGGCAATATTATGTCGAAAAATGTCAGCGCATTTTTAAGCAGTTTAGGTTTTGATGTGCATAACTTTATTGTGCATAAAGGCGATCTTGATTTTGATTTGGAATGGCAGGGCACGCCATTCATGCCATCACTCAACGGATTAAGCGGTGATGCATCGATTGATATTGGGGCGGGAAGAATTGTTGAAGTAAGTCAAACCAGTGGCACCAAGATGGGTTTGGGACGCATGTTGAGTTTATTTAGTTTGCAGACGATTCCAAGACGTCTTTCGCTTGATTTTAGTGATATTGTTGAGAAAGGATATAGTTTCGATTTTATTCGCGGCAATTTTACTTTTAAAGATGGCGATGCGCACACGACTAATTTAGTGTTTGATGGGCCCGTTGCTAAAATACAAATTCTTGGGCGTATTGGTTTGCGCGATCAGGATTATGATTTAACGCTTGGCGTGATGCCGCACGTGACGTCGAGTATTCCTGCCGCTGCAACCATTTTATCGGGTGGTAATCCTTTGGTTGGTATCGGTGCATTTGCGGTCACTAAAGTGCTTGGCCCGCAATTCTCAAAATTAATCGGCTATTATTACGCAGTGAAGGGACCGTGGAATAATCCGACCTGGGAACAGATTAGGGCGCCGAAATAATTAGCGTGCTTAGGGTCTGTGCGCCAGAAACATTGCAATTATTGTTTAGCTAATTTGCCTTCGCTAATTATTTCCTGCCTAGCTTCACGAATAGGCGGTGGTGACCAAATACCAGCAATTTTAATCCCAGGTAAGGTATTACTCACTGCCACAAATCCACGACCAATATCTCTTTTAATTGATTTCGGAATAGGGTACCAAGGCTCATTTAAACTGCCATAGGCTTTCGCTAAACCATGGGGTTTTTCGTTAGGATGCGCTATTGCATATTGCACAGCATTGTTGAGTGCTTGTGTAAATGCATCGATAAAATTTGGATTCATGGTGTGCACGGCAGTTAAACAAAAATGAAATGCGGGTTTTCCAGTCGGTGTT
>Ga0155585_1060_pt1 | contig 22336 bp, 19 predicted proteins | sample RifCSPhighO2_12_FD_107242 | JGI IMG/M metagenome (GOLD analysis project Ga0155585, IMG submission 107242) | Gammaproteobacteria bacterium RIFCSPHIGHO2_12_FULL_43_28 | reverse complement strand
GAAGGAAAGCGAAAGATATTTTCCGGCATGCAAGTATTGCTGGGACAACAATGGATACATGATCAAGCCGTTGTTGTCGAAGGAACAACGATCCAGGCAATTATTCCTGCGGTGATGGTAAAGCATCATTTACCGGCAATCCATTACACATTTCCAGCGGATTTCTATTTGATACCGGGCCTGATTGATTTACATATTCACGGTGCGGGTGGAAAAGATGTCATGGATGCGGAGCCTCTAGCGTTAATTACGATTAGTAAAATGCTCGCAGAGGAAGGAGTGACAGGCTTTCTGGCGACGACGATGACATCCTCTAATGAGCAAATTGAAGCTGCGTTGCATACCGTGCGACACAGCAAAGACGATGAACTTGCCGCGGCGGTGTTGGGCGTGCATTTGGAAGGGCCATTTATTTCGGTGGATAAACGCGGTGCGCAATCGGATCGCCATGTGAAAGCACCTGATCCTGCATTAATTAAACATTGGCAAACGATGGCAGATGGTGCAATTAAAATGGTAACGCTTGCACCTGAATTGACAAATGCCGAATCGCTAATTAAAACCTTGCGTGAGGCGAATGTGATCGCGGCTTGTGGTCATACGAATGCAACGTATGCGGAAACAATGGCTGCCATCGATGCGGGCGTTCGTTATGCAACGCATCTTTTCAATGCGATGCGTGGATTGCAACAACGTGAGCCGGGGGCAACGGGTGCATTATTACTCGCAAAAGAAGTGATGGCTGAATTAATTGTGGATGGCTGTCATTTGCATCCAGCAATGATCGAACTTGCTTATCGTTTGAAAGGAAGAGATCGATTAGTGTTAGTGAGTGATGCAATGCGCGCAAAATGTTGCGGTGATGGTGAATATGATTTAGGCGGCGACGCGGTTTTTGTGAAGACAGGAAGAGCGGCACGTCAAGATGGTACACTTGCCGGCAGCGTGTTGCGTTTGCCAGACGCGATTAAAAATATCGTGCAATATTCATCGTGCACCTTGATGGATGCTGTGCAGATGGCTTCCTTCAATCCTGCGCGTTTACTTAGTCTTGATCGGCGTAAAGGATCGATCGAAATCGGTAAGGATGCGGATTTGGTGATCTTAAACGCGGCATTAGAAGTGCAATTAACGATGCGTGAAGGGCGTAAGATTTATTAAAAACAATGTCATGCCAGCCGCACGTTTTTTGTGCGAGGTGGCATCTAGAAAACGGTATGCCATTATGCATGCGTTTCCACCAACGGCTTATGCCTCACCACACGTATAATATCTTTGCGTTTACGCATCTTGCGTAAGACACGCGCTAAATGTCGGCGATTTTTAACCGAAATGGTAACATCCACATTAAAATGATGCCTATCGCTTTCCTGCGCTTTAATATGTTCGATGTTGGATTCACCTTCAGAAATCGCAAGGGCAAGCGTTGCAAGACTACCGCGACGATTCACCAGATGTACTTTTAAATTGACTGAAAAATCACCTTCGATATCTTCTTCCCACAGTAGCGGCACATATTTTTCAGGATGACGATGATATTTTTCAACTTGCGCACAATGAATCATATGCACTTCAATGCCTTGTCCAATTTTAATGAGACCTGCGATTTGATCACCCGGAATCGGACTGCAACAATTTGCAAAATTAAGTACAAAGCCTTCGGTACCTTTAATGATGAGTGGTTGCGGCGCTTCAATTTCAGTGGTTTCATGTTTAGTGACTTCATCGAGTGCTTTGGCAAATTGTTTTGCAACCAGTAAAGCAGGACGATTACCAATGCCGATTTCTTCGTAAAGATGATGGAGTGAGTCCACCTGTGAGATGCTTACAACGGCTTCTATCATTTCATCAGGCAAATGATCGAGTTGTAATCCGTAAGCATGTAATGCTTTTTCAAGTAATCGGCTGCCGAGCTCAGCGGATTCTTCACGTTGTTGTTTTTTGAGATAATGCTTGATTTTGCTGCGTGCCTTGCCGGTTACAACGAAATTAAGCCAAGCAGAATTAGGGCGCGCACCAGGCGCTGTAATCACTTCAACTTGTTGGCCACTAACAAGCGGCGTGCTGAGCGGAGATAAACGTTTATCAAGGCGTGCTGCAACACAGCTATTACCAATATCAGAGTGAATTGCATAGGCAAAATCAATAGACGTTGCGCCGGCTGGTAATTCAATGATTTCACCACGCGGTGTGAAGACATAAACTTCATCTGGAAAGAGATCGATTTTGACATCCTCGATAAATTCAAGCGAATTTCTCGAGCTTTTATCCATTTCCAGAATGCCTTTCAACCATTCGCGCGCACGTGATTGTGCTTCATGAAATACTTTTTTCTCGCTTTTATATAACCAGTGTGCTGCGATCCCATTTTCAGCCATTTTATGCATTTCTTCGGTGCGAATTTGCACTTCAATCGGCACACCATAAGGGCCAAATAAGGTGGTATGCAAGGATTGATAACCGTTTGCTTTGGGGATGGCGATATAATCTTTAAAACGTTGCGCAATGGGTTTGTAAAGATTATGTAATATGCCCAGTATGCGATAACACGTATCGACTTTTTCAACAATGACGCGAAAACCATATACATCCATGATTTCTGAAAACGATAAATGCTTCTCATGCATTTTGTTGTAAATACTGTATAGATGTTTATTACGGCTTGTTAAGGTGGCTGAAGAAATATTATTTTTTTTAATGGCATCGCGAATTTGATCATTAATCATTTGCATGATTTCTTGTCGATTGCCGCGCGCTTTTGCAACCGCACTGCGTAAAATTTTATAACGCATGGGATAAAACGAAGCAAATCCCAAGTCTTCCAGTTCGACACGAAAGGTATGCATACCCAGACGATTGGCAATCGGTGCGAAAATTTCTAGCGTTTCTTGTGAGATACGGCGGCGTTTTTCTGGCGGCAGTCCATGCAGGGTGCGCATGTTGTGGAGACGATCCGCAAGTTTAACGAGGATAACGCGAATATCACTCGCCATCGCCATCACCATTTTGCGAAAATTTTCAGCCTGTGCCTGGGCATAATTCTCAAAATGGATTTGTGTTAATTTGGTGACACCATCAACAAGATCAGCTACTTCTTTGCCGAACTCATTGACAATATCATTGTGCTCGACCGGGGTATCTTCAACAACGTCATGCAAAATAGCCGCCATGATGCTTTGCGGATCCATGCGCATTTGGGCAAGAATAATGGCGACAGCGACAGGGTGAGTGATATAAGGTTCGCCCGTATAGCGAAACTGGGTTTCATGGGCTTTTTTGGCAAACAAATACGACCTCTCTATCACGGCCACTTGCTCATGGCTAAGATATTGATTTATCTCATCTCGTAACGCCCCGAATACATCCACAACCAACCTCGTTTAATGGGAAATAAAAACCCTAATACCCACATTTTACTATGATTATCACGGATTGTGGGGTGCAAAAACGACGGTTTCAACCTAAATTTCAACTTATGTTCTATAATGGAAGTATAACATAATGATAAAGAGGGGGTATTTATGTGGTTTTCTAATGGTCAATGCTTCCGCTTATGTCCTGTTTCGCTAGGGTTTGCACTTGGGTTGACTAGCGCTCTTGCGCTGATCGTTTGGGCAATCTGGACGAAGATTCAAGGCGTGCCGCCAATGATGGCTGATGTGATGCCCGCGCTTACCTTTATGAATGTGCTGATCCATGCATTATGGGCATTTGCTCGGGGCTTCGTTTTCGGCTTCTTGATTGCTTTATTCTACGACTTTTGTTGTTGGTGTAAGGAAAAGTGCTACAAGAAATCTGTTTAGCATAAACACTCTACAAAAAAAGCCTTCCCGCGCTCTTTAGCGGGAATGGCTGCTTCATCATCAGGTAAATTGAATTTTTACTCATACTCCGTTAACATCAAAGTATGTTGAGAAGGAATGCGCATTTTATAGAAAACCGGATGGTTATGTTGCTAGGACAGCTCATTGTGCTAGCGATTTGTTTTATTTCGATTAGCTATCTTTATCTCGTTAATATTCGTCCAGATCGGCAAGTCAAAGCCTCTTTTTTGCAAACCGATTGTTTCCTCATTAGTAAAAAGCTAAGTAAGCAAGGCCATTTACTGAATGAATACCGCGCTGATTTCCTGATTAGCTATAACGTTAATGGCACCCAGTTTAACCGTTGGGTATCAGGGAATGGCTTTGACACGAAGTTCACGCGAGACCTTGCCTCACAACAACGTATCTTGTCGCAATACCAGGTCGGCCAATCTTATCCTTGTTGGTATGATCCAAAAGCGCCGCAAATTTCGGTTTTGGTGATGCGGCATAATTGGTTATCGAGTTTTCCCATGATTGTTCCCTTTGTTATTTGTGCTATGGTCCTTTATTATTTCTTAACTACCTTACTCCGTTTTTTGCGCGTTAATGCGGATGAACCGCGGGAAGTATATAACGAAAAGTAAATTCAAATGAAAAAGGTCATTCAAACTGAACTGGCGCCTAAAGCAATAGGCCCTTATTCGCAAGCGGTCGACGTTGGTAATACCGTCTATTGTTCAGGGCAAATTGCGCTTGATCCAACGACCATGACGTTGGTTAGCGATGATATTGCGGCACAAGCCATTCAAGTGTTAACTAACTTGCAAACCGTGATTACCGCTGCAGGCGGGCGATTGGAAGACGTGGTGAAGTTAACGATTTATCTCACTGATCTTGCTGATTTTGCGGTTGTGAATAATGTGATGACACAGTTTTTTAATCCGCCCTATCCGGCAAGGACCACGGTAGCCGTGGCCGCGTTGCCGAAAGAAGCTAAACTTGAAATCGATGCTATTATGGTGAAGCGGTGACTGATGTCGCTGCCGGTATCACTGGTATGCGATTAATGGTTCCTAGCATGTGCATCGTACGCAGGATTTTTAAAGCTTCGTAGAGTTGATAGTCATCATGTGCCAAGGCAACCTCACTGCGATTCAATAAGCTGGTATCCATGCCTTTCGTATCGCCTTCAGTACCTTTAAGATGATTTTTAAGTTGATACTCTTTAATCGGTTCTATCATCGCCAAATCTTCTGCTTCACTATTTTTGATGACCTTAAGATCGTCCACTTGGACATCAGGAACAATGCCGATGTTTTGAATGACGCGGCCGGATGGCGTGTGATAAAGCGCTGTCGTTAGTTTGAGCGCATGGGCTTTATCAAGCGGAATCACGGTTTGTACTGATCCTTTACCAAAACTGGTGGTGCCGACAATCAGCGCACGGTGATAATCTTGTAAAGCGCCAGCCACAATTTCAGAGGCAGAAGCAGAGCCACCATTGATGAGAACCACAATCGGTGCGCCTTCTAAAACATCATTACCGGTTGCTTTTGCGGAATAGCGTGCTTCGGGCAGACGTCCCTCGGTGTAAACAATGATTTCTTTATATTTATTGTTAAGGCGTTTGCTATCAAGGAAACTATTCACCACATCCACGGCCGTTTCGAGTAATCCACCTGGATTGTTGCGTAAATCGAGGATAATACCGCTTAAGCGACCCTTATTTTGCTTTTTCAATTCAAGGATGGCATCACGCATTAATTTGCCTGTTGGTTCCTGGAATTGACTGATACGAACATAGCCATAATTGGTATCGAGCATTTTGCTTTTAACACTCGCGATACGAATGATTTCACGTTTGAGTTTAAACGTAAGCGGTAATTTTTCACCTTTGCGTAAGACGGTTAAAATAATTTGTGAACCTGGTTTGCCGCGCATGAGCTTAACGGCATCTTGTAAGGTCATTTCACTCACGAGTTTTCCATCGATAGCAACGACATAGTCGCCAGCCTTAATGCCTGCTTTCTCAGCCGGGGTGCCATCCATCGGTGAAACAATTTTTAAAATGCCATATTCAGGGGTCACTTCAATACCAACCCCGCCAAATTCACCCGAGGTTGTCATTAAGAGGGTCTTATAAGCATCATTTTCCAGGTATTCAGAATGCGGATCGAGCCCGCTGACCATGCCGCGTATCGCATTATTCAGTAAATCCTGGTCAGGCGTTTTTTGGACGTAAAAATCTTTAATTAAGACTATCGTATTGGTGAAGCGATCAATATCTTCATCTTTGATGGCTTCATTATGATTGACGGTTTGTGCGGCTGCTTTGACGGCTTCTTCTGGTTCCGTTTTTGCATCGGCAGCAATCATCTGGCTTGGCTTGACTGAGTGGGGTGATACTTCAGCAAATGAGACGGCGTTACCAAAGAGAAGTATCACAGCGATACTAATAGCAAACACGAAATGACGTCTATTCATAGCCAAGCATCCTCAGCTGGAGTGTACTATCAGTATAGCACCTTGGGAATTTTTTATACCAATTCTAGCAAGGCGTTGCCCGTCATATCATTTGGTTTAGGCAAGCCGAGAAGGTAGAGCATAGTAGGTGCGATATCAGACAATTTTCCCTTTATGTTATTAATTTTGGCATCACGTCCCAGGTAAATAAAGGGAACGGGACCTGCCGTATGAGCAGTATGTGGCTGATTATTCTCGTGATCATACATGCATTCCGCATTGCCGTGATCTGCCGTAATGATGGCCTCCCCACCGACGTCATTGAGTGCTTTTGCCACCTTGCCAAGGCAGCTATCGATGGTTTCGATGGCTTTGACCGTGGCCGCAAAGTCCCCCGTATGGCCAACCATGTCTGGATTAGCATAATTGCAAATAATGACGTCGTATTGGTCAGATTTAATGGCTTTGATTAATGCTTCGGTTAATTCAGGGGCGCTCATTTCTGGCTGTAAGTCATAGGTCGCGACTTTCGGCGAAGGGATGAGTATCCTCTCTTCGCCAGGAAAGGGTTGTTCGATGCCACCATTAAAGAAGAAGGTGACGTGTGCATATTTTTCCGTTTCGGCGATACGTAATTGTTTATACTGCGCTTTACTGATGCAATCGGCGAAGAGGTTCGATAGCGGTTGCGGTGGAAAAGCAACCGGTGCAGGGTAGCGCTTGTCGTATTGCGCGAGGCAAACAAATGCACCCAAGTTGGGATTTTTATGACGCTTAAAGCCTGAAAAGTGGGGGTCGATAAACGCTTGGGTGATTTCACGGGCACGATCGGAACGGAAATTCATAAAAATCAATACGTCACCATCATTGATGGTGATGGGCATACCGTCTTTTGCGTGAATGCTAGTGGCTTTGACGAATTCATCGGTTTCACCACGTTCATAAGCAAGCATGAGTCCTGCTTCAGGAGTGGCAGCGTGATAGTTTGCTGTGCCTTCGGTGAGCAAATCGTAAGCTTCTTGTACCCGTTCAAAGCGCTTATCTCTATCCATTGCATAATAACGGCCGATGAGAGAGGCAATTTGGCCGCAATGAAATTTTTGACAGGTTGCATCCAGGGCTTTAATCGATTTCAGCGCGCTTTTAGGCGGTGTGTCACGACCGTCCAGGAAAGCATGTAAATAAAGGGATGGAACGTTTACTTTCGAAGCTAATTCAATTATTGCGTGCAAATGTTTTTCATGAGAATGCACACCACCTGGCGATAAAAGTCCCATGACATGCACCGCTTTTTTTTGCTGCTTGGCAAGAAGAAGTGCGTCGTTAAGCACAGGGTTAGCAAAAAAATCACCGTTTTCAATTGCAAGATCAATACGTGTTAAATCTTGATAAACAACGCGGCCGGCACCCATATTAAGATGTCCCACCTCAGAATTACCCATCTGACCTTCGGGCAAACCGACGCATTTCCCAGAACCTTCAATATAACTGTGAGGATGAGCAGCGATAAATCGATCCCAGTTTGGTTTTTTAGCAGCTGCAATGGCGTTATCGTCTGGATTGGAACGATAACCAAAACCATCGAGAATAATTAATGTGAGCGGTCGGTTTGTTGGTCTATTCATTTATTCTTCACCAGAATGTTGAATTACTGTGGTTATCATAATCTTCTTAACTCTTTTTACTTTATCGGGTTACACTAAGACTTTAAACGCTTTTGGGATACGGACATGAATAAAAAAAAATGGTTACCTTCTATATTATTTCTTTTCACCTTACTGCTTTGCTCAGAGGGAAGTTACGCTGTTACCAAAGAAACAGCCAATACAGCAAAGACTGATGAAGCGGCTGTCCTGCCTGATGAACCGCCTGTCATGGTGAGTGACCCTTTTGAGCGTTTCAATCGCGCCATGTTTAGCTTTAATGAAGCGGCCGATAAAGTGGTCCTAAAACCAGTGGCGACATTGTATAGCAATATTATTCCCAAGCCATTACAAAAAGGCGTGCATAACTTTTTTGTGAATATTCGCACCGTCCCAACTATTGCGAATGATTTATTACAATTTAATTTTTATCAGGCAACCAATGATATTTGGCGTTTTGGTCTTAATACCACCGTTGGTCTTGGCGGTTTGGTCGACGTTGCTTCTTGCGTGAGATTAAAACCCTATGAAAACGACTTTGGTTTAACGTTGGCGAAGTGGGGCTATAAAAATTCAAATTATTTAGTCGTGCCTTTCTGGGGCCCTAATACATTTAGGGATGCGATTGATTTGCCTGTCGATTACTTTGCATTTTCTGTTTATCCCTATATTCATCCAAGATCAACGCGTTACGCCGTTTATGGTGTTGGTGTCGTCGATCGACGCGTGCAAGCCTTGAAGTTTCAAGGGTTACTTGATGAGGCTGCCTTAGATAAGTACGTCTTTTTCCGAAATGCTTACATGCAGCAGCGTGCTTACGAAATAGAAAAAAATCAGCACCTTAGCTATAAAGATAGAATGTTAAACCAAGATGAAAAGCCAGTGGCTGAAACACCGGAAGCAGAAGCTGAAGCATTGCTGACAGGATAGGCGATGAGACCCTAGATATGTATTGTGTGTTATGCTAGCAAGAGAAGGGTTGGTTACGCAGAGGGTGATGATCATGAGTGATGTTGCGGTTGTTGCTGCATTCGTGAAAAGTACACTCATCGAGATCAGTAAGCAGGGCCATGCATTGGGCATGGGGCTTCAGAATGTCGCACCTGTCACTGGCACACCAAATAACTCTGTTCAATATCTTTTGGAGAGCGCAAATCATCTTTCGGTATTGGCGAAATCCTGTGATGAATTTCTGCCAACCCAAGCTGGCACACCAAACCTAACCTCAAAGTAGCAAGCCATGTCAAATGAAGCAAATGAAGCAAATGATCAAAAGAAAAAATTGTTAGACCTGGTGCGAGATGCGTTGCAACACGATCAAACACTTCGAGATAAATATCAAATTGGCGATAAATTTCGTTTTATTCGTGATCGTATATCAGCGCTTCTCTCGCGCACAGAAGAACATTTAATCGTAGAAGTACTGGCCGAAAACAAGGCATTAAGTGGCGCAGTTCACGATGAAGAGTTGGTTTATGTCCATCTTTTTAACGCACAAGGACTTGATATAAAAACCTGGCAGAAAATGTTAAATCCAAGTGTATTTTATGAATATAGCGTGAATCGGCCGATTTATCGCGATAAATCACATATTGAAGCTTTTATCAGAAGTAAGGCGAATAAAGCACAACATGGTTATTTAACGGTTGCAGTTAAAAAAGAAGCGATTATAACGACTGTTAAAGGGGAGCCAGCGATGGATACCATCGGTCATCCGCTGATCAAAGTGAAAGAAGGATCGCTTGATGCGAAGCGTTTAATTAGCTTTATACATAATGAAAACGAGTACACGTTAAGTCCTGAAGGTGTCATGATTAAAAAAGTGAAAGCCTAGCGGCGCTTTGGTCCCTTGCCGGGCGTCCAGTTTTGGTCGATGTAATCAACGAGCGGATCTTTTTCAGTAGTTTCCCTGGTTTTTTTTGCCTGCTCCTTTCCTGCCGTATGGCTGCCGGGTGCTTGACTGCCGATGGGCGCGCCTCCACCTAACCAAGTTTTAAATTGATTGAACATCACCCCTTTATGTTTTTCTTTTAAGCCGTGATACGTGTCGAGAACGGGTGCTGTTAAATCGATGCGTTTTTCTTTTGCAGTTTGTTGTTCGCCGCCAAATACCTCAATCGTTTGTTGCGCTGCTTTATGTCTATCCAGAAACGATTGTTTGCTTTTTTGCTGCTCGCGCTGTTTTGTTTCCTGCGCGGTGAGGATGGTTATTTTTTCAGTGCGCTTTGCTTCTTTCTCAGATACTTTATCGCGATCTTCATGGTAAAGTTCTTCTACTTTTTCTAGTTGCTGTTTTTTATCGATATCACCGCGTGCTTTGGCTTTCGCGTCAATTTTGTGGCCAGTAGTACTCGAGGTTGCTTCTTCATTTTCTGTTGGTTTTTCTGGCTGTGTTTTGCGGCAGGCCGCACAAATATTGCCATAGTTTGTGCCTTCAGGCCCTGTGACTTGCAGGAACGCTGATAAGGGCTTTTGCAAGCCGCAGATGCTACAAGTTTTCATTAGCATGGCTTTATTCATAAAAATCACAGTCAAAGAGAGTAAGAAATTACAATTGAGTTACATTTTAGCATATTTCGCCTAGGAAGTGACCAATCTTTTTGTTACGGTTTCCTATGTCGTTCCTCTCAAAAGTATGTAGGAAAATCTTCAGCGGGAATAGCTGTAAAATCTTCATCTTGCCTCATGCGGTCATATTCGATACCCTTAGGTGTTTTCGAAATCGGGCTATCGTGTAAGATCCTTTCATCACGATGTTATTCCGGTCGAAATAGGGCTTTTCTGAAAGGTAAAAAATAATTGGAGAATAAATAATGACAAAAGGACCATCACTACAAGATCCTTTCTTGAATTCGTTGCGCAAAGAAAAAATTCCAGTCTCTATCTATTTGGTTAATGGAATTAAGTTGCAAGGTGTTATCGAGTCTTTTGATCAATTTGTCGTGCTATTAAAAAACACGGTGAGTCAGATGGTATATAAGCATGCTATCTCAACCATTGTGCCTGCTCGAAATGTGACGTCAATGTTTGAGTATAATAATGGCAATGGTCATAAAGCGAATAATGGAACTAGCAATCCTGGCAGCAGCACTAAACAACCGTTTACTCATGAATAAATTGACTTAACGAGAGGGCATCTCCTTTGATTGATCGCCCAAGTGGCGGTGAGCGCGTCGTTTTGGTTCATATCCATTTTCCAACAGGAAAAATGGAAGAAGACCTAAACGAATTTAAAGAGTTGGCGGAAGCCGCTGGCGCAGAAGTCGCCGCTATTATCACAGGCACACGCCGTGTGCCTGATGCCAAGTATTTCGTCGGCAGCGGAAAAGCCGAGGAAATTCGTGACGTTGCGCAAAGTGTGAATGCGCAATTGGTCATCTTTAATCATGTTCTCACGCCAGCACAAGAACGTAATATTGAATCGCTGGTTAAGGCCCGTGCAGTCGATCGAACGGGCCTTATCCTTGATATATTTGCGCAACGTGCGCGGAGTTTTGAAGGAAAGTTGCAAGTTGAGTTAGCCCAGTTAAAGCACCTTGCAACTCGTTTGGTACGCGGATGGACACATTTGGAACGTCAACGCGGCGGTATAGGATTGCGGGGTCCCGGCGAAACGCAGCTTGAGACCGATAGACGGTTAATTCGCGATAAAATCAAAATGATTATGTCGCGGCTTGCTAAATCGCGACAGCAGCGTGAACTGGGACGGCGGGCAAGAAAACGCGCAACGATTCCAACGGTGGCATTGGTCGGTTACACTAATGCGGGCAAGTCCACCTTATTTAATCGTTTAACCGGTGCGTCTGTTTACACAGCGAATCAATTATTCGCAACCTTGGATCCTACGTTGCGCCGTGTCGATTTTCCCAAATTAGGCCCAGTTATTTTAGCGGATACCGTCGGTTTTATTCGACATCTGCCGCATGATTTGGTGCAGGCATTTCACGGAACGCTTGAAGAAGTGAGTTCTGCAGATTTGCTCATTCATGTTGTTGATGTGGGTGATACCCAGCGAGAAGCGCATATTGAACAAGTGGATCACGTATTATCAGAGATTAATGCACAGGAAATTCCAAGACTGGTTGTATTCAATAAAATTGATTTGATCCCAACGCTTTCACCAAAACTTGATCGGGGTGATCAGGGGGAAGTGAAGCGTGTCTTAATCTCGGCAAGTCTTGGGCTTGGTATGGCGGAGCTGATGCAGGCGGTCAGTGAGGAACTGGGTCAGGAAATGGTGGAACACGAGTTGATATTGCCGCCTCAGGAATCCAAACTACGGGCCCTGCTTTATGCACGAAAAGCGGTGTTATCAGAAGCGATTGATGAGGAGGGGAAGTATCATCTCCTGGTTCGTTTACCTCGAGTGGAGTTAGAGAAGCTTTTTCGTTAAGATAAGTCCCTGTTACACGAGGAGAGCCAGCCAATGGCGTGGTCAATTTTGTTATCTGCAATCGGTTTACTGTTTGTTTTTGAAGGTATTTTACCTTTTTTATCACCGCGCACCTGGCGATCCCTCATCGCGCAAATGATAGCGCAAAGTGACCGCGCGCTGCGTATTATGGGTCTTGTCAGTATGCTGGTTGGTCTCACGCTGGTGAGTGTTGCGCACGATATTTTTTAAAAGAGAAGAATTGCTATGGGTAGAAGCATTGTCATTTTAGGCAGCCAATGGGGCGATGAAGGTAAGGGTAAGATCGTTGATATGTTGATGGAGCAAGCTTCCATCGCGGTAAGGTTCCAGGGTGGCCATAATGCAGGTCACACCCTGGTTATTGATGGGAAAAAAACAGTGCTACGTTTGATTCCCTCAGGGATTTTGCATCCTCATGTACAATGCTTGATCGGTAACGGTGTGGTGCTATCGCCAACCGCTTTGTTAGAAGAAATTGAAGAACTCGAGCGGGGCGGGGTGCCAGTCACCAAACGCTTACGCATCAGTGATGCTTGTGTTCTGATTTTACCCTACCACGTTGCGCTTGATCGTGCGCGTGAACAGGCAAAAGGTAAATCAGCGATTGGCACAACAGGGCGTGGTATTGGTCCTGCTTATGAAGATAAAGTGGCACGGCGCGCGCTGCGTTTTGGCGATTTATTCAATGAAAAACGCTTAAGCGCCAAGTTAGAAGAAACGTTGAATTATCACAATTTCATTTTGCAGCATTATCACGGACACGATCCGATTGAGTTTCGTCCGCTGTTAGATCAGTTATTGACAATGGTTCCTCGTTTACTACCCATGCATGCTGACATTGTTTCGTTGCTCAGTGCTTATCACCGCGAAGGGAAAAATATTTTATTTGAAGGGGCGCAGGGAACGCTGCTTGATATTGATCACGGAACGTATCCATATGTGACCTCCTCTAACACCATCGCCGGTGCTGCTTGTGTTGGCAGTGGGATTGGGCCAAAGCAGTTGAATTATATACTTGGTATTACCAAAGCTTACACAACCCGTGTTGGCGCAGGCCCCTTTCCAACCGAATTAACTGATGAGGTAGGACAGGGTTTAGCAGAACGAGGTAATGAATTTGGTTCAGTGACTGGTCGGCCGCGTCGTTGCGGATGGCTTGATTTGGTCGCACTGAAACGGTCTATCCAATTAAACGGGTTTACTGGTTTATGCGTGACCAAGCTTGATGTGATGGATGGTTTGGAAACCGTTAAAGTTTGTACCGGCTATCGCTTAAATGGAAAAGATTGTCCTTATCCCGTTGAAAGTGATGTCTTGGCTGAGTGTGAACCGATTTATGAATCGTTGCCGGGCTGGAAAGAATCAACTGCTCGCATTCGTGAATTCAGTCAATTACCTAAAAACGCCCAGAAATACCTTTTGTATGTCGAAGAAAAGGTCGGTGTGCCGATTGATATTATTTCAACGGGGTCTGATCGAAAAGATACAATTTTATTACGTAATCCGTTTGAAGATGATATTGAAAAGTTGGATGAATTTCTTGCCGAGGAGAGGACTTGAACCTCCACGGGGTTGCCCCCACAGACACCTGAAGCCTGCGTGTCTACCAATTTCACCACCTCGGCAATGAGAGGGCACTTTATACTTCCTTTCGATTTCTTGTCAATTGGAATTAAACACAGTGGGAAGCTCCAGTTGATGCTTTGCCGTCTCAGGGGGTGAGAGTGCTGAGTCTTTATGCACGTCAATCGCAGCGTAAAGAACACAGTACAAGGCTTAAGATAATCTTAAGTGTCGCATGATATATCTGTATATTGGCGCGATAAAAAACGTTAATACCATCAATAACAAGGTCAAAGGAGATAACAATGGGATCATTTTGGAGTAAGCACCAAACCACGCCGTCAAAGAATGCCTTCGTAAATTCCACTTCTATTACGGGCGGTGAGGTCAGTGAGGAGCCAACCGATAACAGCGGTGATGAACTTGGCCGGATTCAAAATAAAGTAGAAAAAATGTCTAATGATTTTTTTAATCAAGCGCAAATATGGGAAAAGAAAAAACTTGCCATTATCGCGCAAATGAGTAATTACCAGGATAAAGCTACTAAGCAAGACTCTTCTGGGGTAGGCATCACCGTTAGTAGCTTACTAAAAGTCATTAAATCTTTCATACAGACGCCCAACCAAGAATTAAAAGTGCTTGAAGCGAGCTTGCAGCCGCATATGGAAGATCTGCGTAACAAATTAAAATTGGCTTGTGAACAATTCAGTAATCCAGCAGATACCACCGATAAACAACTACTCGCAATACTTATTTGTAATACCAGCATAGAAATGTTGAATGATCTGCAAAAATTATTCAGTGGAATAAACAGTGAGATTAAGTATTGCGTGAAAACAGAAGCAATGGGTGAAACGGTCGCATTATTGCTGGCGCAAGCCGCGTTTAATGGATTAATAGGTATCCCGTTGCCGGAGATTAATTTCGCAATGTCAGAAACTTATCGCCTGTTTTTATTCAATGAGATCAGTGAGTCAACGACGCAAATAAATGATTACGCCACAGGCATTGAAGGTCAAATGAAAAATGCAGAAATAATGTTAGACAGTAGCTCCAAAACCACTGAGCAAGGGAATGCTTCACTCGTTCCGCGTAAATTTCAGCTTTTCAGCCCAGAGTCCACTGGTAACAATTTAATTTCGCAAGCGAATACAGTTATTAACGCACCTGAACTTTTGCGGCGTAAATTATAAAAGTAGCAATCTGCGCGCCTGTTTTGTTAAACGAAGCAGGCGTTATTCAGCATAATGAGATTTTTCTGTGGCAAAAACCAAAGTGCAAACAAACCAGCTGTTGGACTTGCGCGGTGTTGGCAAGCAAGTTGCTAAGCACCTTGCGCGCTTAGAAATTTATTCACCTCAAGACCTTTTATTTCATCTACCGGCTCGTTACCAGGATCGCACACGCGTTTTGCGTATGCATTCATTGACCCCTGGTGAAGAGGCTGTCATTGAGGGGGTCATTACCGACGTATCAACACCATCGAGAGGTCGTACAAAGAAATTGTACGAAATCAAAGATGAAACTGGGAAAGTCTATTTACGCTTTTTTCATGTAGTGAAATTTCAAGAAGCGCTATTGCAATCAGGCAACTTGTTGCGTTGTTATGGTACGGTGCGCTTAGGTTCTAAGGGCTTAGAAATGTTTCATCCTGAATGTAAAGTGATGACACCTGAAAACCCATTACCCATCGAGCCACATTTAACACCGATTTATCCCGCGACGGAAGGCTTAACGCAATATAGTTTACGCAAAATAACAGATAGCGCACTTGCTTTTATGCGGCAAGCGAATGTATTGCAGGAATTAATTCCCGCGACTTTACTGCAGACATTAGCATTTCCAACCCTAAAAGAAGCGGTGCAATTTGTGCATCGTCCACCATGTGAGACGGCAGTTGAAGCTTTACAAGAGAATAAAACGTTAGAGCAGCAACGTTTAGTTTTCGAGGAATTGTTAGCGTATCGTTTGAGTTTGCTTAAGACTAAGCAAACTTTCCGACAGCAGCCAGGCGTTGCGCTTACACGGCAACAAACATTAAGTACGGCGTTTTTATCGCAATTACCTTTTCACTTAACCAGCGCTCAACTGCGTGTTTCACAAGAAATTCAAGCGGATTTGAGTCGATCACAACCTATGCTGCGCTTGGTGCAAGGTGATGTGGGTTCTGGTAAAACCGTGGTGGCGGCACTTGCCATGCTGCAAACAGTGGAGAGTGGTTATCAAGCGGCATTGATGGCGCCGACTGAATTATTAGCAGAGCAGCATCATCGTACGTTTAAGCGTTGGCTTTTGCCATTAGGTATACAAGTCGAATTTTTAACGGGCAGTGTTAAAGCGGCTGCACGCAAAAAAAGTTTGCAAGCGATTGCAGATGGCAATGCTAAAATCGTGATTGGTACGCATGCACTTTTTCAGGAAGCAGTGCAATTTTCAAAGCTTGCTTTGATTGTCGTTGATGAACAGCATCGGTTTGGTGTCGAGCAGCGTGCTTTATTTCGAGAAAAAGGCATGCAGCAAGGTTGTCATCCACATCAGTTGGTGATGACGGCAACACCCATTCCACGTACGCTCGCCATGAGTGTTTATGCGGATTTAGATAGTTCTGTCATTGATGAATTACCACCGGGTCGTACACCGATTAAAACCATTGTGATGGCGGATGATAAACGCCAGGATGTGATAGCGCGTATTCGTGAAGCGTGCAAGGAGGGTAAACAAGTCTATTGGGTGTGTCCGTTAATCGAAGAATCGGAGCTCTTGAATTGTCAGGCAGCAAGTAAAACTGTCGAACAATTACAAATGCTGTTACCAAATTTAAAGATTGGTTTGATACACGGGCGTCTGCGCGCAACGGAAAAAGAGGAAGTGATGCGCGCGTTTCAACGAAATGAAATTCATCTATTAGTGGCAACGACGGTGATTGAAGTTGGTGTTGATGTACCGAATGCAAGTGTCATGATCATCGAAAATGCGGAACGTCTTGGTTTATCACAACTGCATCAATTACGTGGTCGCGTTGGTCGCGGCAGTGTGGCGAGTTTTTGTGTGCTGCTTTATCAACAACCTTTATCACGTTTAGCAAAAGAACGCTTAAGTCTCATGCGTGAAACGACCGATGGTTTTAAAATCGCGCAACGCGATTTAGAATTACGCGGCCCAGGTGAAGTATTGGGAACAAGACAAACAGGTGATTTATCTTTTTACGTGGCCGATTTAATGCGTGATAACGCTTTGTTAGCAGATGTTAATCACGCGGCAGATACCATTAGCAAGCAGCATCCTGAATGCATAGAACCGCTGATTGCGCGTTGGTTAGGAAGAACAAAAGAATATAGCAAGGTATAATTTGAAAATTAACCAAGGAAATATAGATGCATTATCGTAAATTAATATTGATGTTATTAGGATTGCTCTACTTATCTCTTCATTCAATGGGAGCACAGGCGGCTCAGCAATGGCATTCCGCAAACGGTAATCTAGAGGGTGCTTTTATAGATGCTTTGACCTATAACCCTAAACAACCAGATGAATTGTTTGCTGGTACTTACATGGGTGGTTTATATCAGAGTAACAATGGCGGTTTGAGTTGGCATCAGCTTGGGGCGGCGCAATTAGGTACTACCCTCGTAACGACGATTGCGATTAATCCGCAGAACCCACAAGAAGTGTACGTGAGCACCTATAATTTGGGTAGCTTCAAGAGTGAGGACCATGGCGAAACATGGCAGTCAATTTATTATGACAAGCGGAAATTTAATAGAGCGGTAACGTTTCAATTCAACCCAGTCAATCCGAGAGAGCTATTTTGGGCGACAGAGGAAGATGGAATTTATAAAAGCATTGATAATGGTAAAACTTGGCAGAAGCTAGCGCAGCCAGGAAATGGAGGTGAGGAATTCCGTTGCTTAGCGATGAGTCCAGTCAATCCAAATGAAATGTTAGTTGCCGTGCATACTTATTCGCCTCACGGTGAGCAATCCACCGTATATAAATCCAATGATCAGGGCGCCACTTGGCGCGCAATTGCAAACCCATTCAAAGGGCAATATGTTTCTGGTATTTATTATGCAGCGAATGGTGTCGATATCTATCTCTACACGCAAAATAGAAGTAATGAAGGGCGGTACTCCGATCTTTATCTAAGTCGTAATGGCGGTGAAGCTTGGAGCAAGATCAGTCCTGAAGGATTGCATACTGATATCACGGGTTTTGCAGTTCAGCTAGGTAAGGACAATCATATTTATCTGCATGATGAAGACGGCCAATTTTTTGAATCCATGGATGAGGGCGCGCACTGGCAACTCATGACGACAATGACTGATACCAGTATATCTGAATTACTCGTTCGGCCTGATCAAGCCAATATCGTTTATGCCGTTGGACGCAGTGGTCTTTTGATGAGTCAAGATCATGGACGGCACTGGGCTGAAATGAAAAGTGGGCTGGCCAATCTGCAGATATCGTCAATAGCCGTAACACCGCGATCACAATCAGTGTTTGCAAGTATCCGGGGTGTGGGATTGCTTCAGTCAAGCGATGGCGTGAATTGGCAAACAATCAATTTCCCGGCGGATGCAGCTAGCATTGGGCAAATCGCTATTGATCCAGTGCACCCTGAAAATTTATTTGCTTATGTTGGCATGACTATGGAGCATGGCTCAGAAGGGATGTTTTATACGCATGACGCAGGTAAAACATGGATAAAATCAAAAATGGATGACCCATTTTCTATACAATGCATTACCGTCAATCCTGTTAATCCGAAGCAGATATTTGCTTGCGAATATGGGGCAGACTATATTTATATGAGTGAGGATGGCGGTCAAGTTTGGGATAGGGTTGAGATTGATGCCGGGACTAATGCGAAAGGTTTTTTTAGTATCGCTATTAATCCTAAGCATTCAAAACAAGTTTATGCTGTAGGATTCGGCGGTATCTTTAAAAGCGAAGACGGCGGCTTTCACTGGAAGCTCCTAACGCAGTTTTATCAGAGTTTATCAAAGATAGTGATTGATCCTCGGCAGCCTAATGTTATGTATGCCGCCGGTTTAGCTGGTTTTTACAAAAGCAATGATGGCGGACTTTCATGGGAATACTTATATATCGATTTGCCAGCGGGTATTCCAGTAAATCAGGTTGTTATTGATCCCGCTGATTCTAATATTATTTATGCGAGCGCTTACAATGATTTGTTCTACATTGCTGCGGGTATTTTTGTCTCTATTGATGGCGGTGATACCTGGTCACCTTACTCAGATGGCTTAACAAATCAGGCGGTGACAGCGATTAATTGGTTTCAGGGGCAGTTGATTGCTGGTACGAGTGGCGGTGGTATGTTTATGAATGCTGGTTGGCACAAAGGCGATCCTTTGAATGCTCCTCTTAAACCAACCGCGCCAAGATTCAAACCGGTCAAACAAATTGATGTGTTGCAAAAAGAGTTTAGAAGATTGCATATGTTAAGTAAGCAATCTTACTAATTATTTAGGCGAATAATGGCGCTATAACTAGCGCCTTTTAGCCTGCATAAATTCCGCCCAAGACTGCCGTTTTTCTCGCACCAGTGACATTCGGTAGATTACCAGGCAAGTGATGAATACATTGTTTAGCAAACCACGCAAATGCGATGGCTTCGACCCAATCAGGATCAACACCACATATTGCTGTTGTTTGCACAGTGAACGCTGAGTTTGCTGACGCAGCTAAGCGTGACATTAGAAAATCATTTCGCGCACCACCGCCGCAAATAAAAATATCTCCGTCAAAAAAAGTTTTTTGAATTGCATCGATGATGCTTTTTGCCGTCAACTCAACCAAGGTTGCTTCGATATCGGCAGGTGAGTATAATTTTTCAGTTAATAAATATTGATTGAGCCAATTGAGATTAAAATATTCGCGGCCAGTGCTTTTCGGTGGCAATTTAGCAAAGTATGTATCTTTCAACAAATGTTTGAGTAATGATGGTTGTATTTTCCCCGTACTCGCCCATTCACCGCGTTCATCAAGCACTTTTTCTAAATGTGTCTGTACCCAAGCATCGAGCAACACATTGCCAGGCCCTGTGTCAAAGCCCATGACTGGTATGGTGTCATTTTTTGCTAGTAACGTAATATTTGCTATGCCGCCAATATTAACAATGGCGCGATTGGTTTTTTCATCCGCAAAAATTGCTTGATGAAAGGCAGGGACGAGTGGGGCACCTTGTCCGCCGAGCGCCACATCCTTACGGCGAAAATCAGCGACTGTGGTGATGCCGGTTTCTGCCGCAATGATATTGGGGTCGCCAATTTGGAGCGTGAAAGGGTGAGCTGCATGAGGACAGTGTCTAATGGTTTGACCATGGCTGCCGATGGCTTTAATGGTTTTAGGTGAGGTGTCTGTTCTAGCAAGTAACGAATTAACGGCGTTGGCAAAGGTTTGACCCAGTAAGGCATCCAGTTGGCCCAGTCGCTCAATTTCATTTTCACCCGGTTCACACAGTGCAAGAATGGCATGTCTTAGCGCGGGCGGATACGCTTCATAATCAGTTGCGAGCAAAGCGGGTCGTTTTCCGCTAAGATCAACGAGTGCCGCATCAATCCCATCAACACTGGTCCCCGACATTAATCCAATATAAAGCTCATGCATGCTGTAACCTCTCTCATTTTGTTTTGTATTGTGACATAATTCTTGCTTCTTTGTGAGGCGTGGAGAGTAAAAGCATGGCATCGATTGATGAAGCATTAGCTATTTTTCGGCGGGGCACAGAAGAGATCCTAGTTGAAGGTGAACTGATTGAAAAATTAAAAAGCGGTAAACCATTACGTGTTAAAGCTGGCTTTGATCCGACCGCGCCTGATATTCATCTGGGGCATACTGTTCTTTTAAATAAAATGCGGCAATTGCAGGAACTTGGTCATGAGATTTATTTTTTAATCGGTGATTTTACCGCCATGATTGGCGATCCGTCAGGTAAAAATGAAACACGCCCGCCGCTCACACGCGAAGAAGTGAATAAAAATGCTCTCACTTATAAACGACAAGTGTTTAAAATTTTAGATCCAACAAAAACAAAAATTGTTTTTAACTCAGCATGGGGTGATAAATTAAGCGCAGCTGATTTAATTAAGCTCGCTGCAACGCATACGGTTGCAAGAATGCTTGAGCGCGATGATTTTCATAAACGATTTACCTCTGAACAACCGATCGCGATTCATGAATTTTTATATCCCTTATTGCAAGGTTATGATTCTGTTGCCATGCAAGCAGATATTGAATTAGGTGGCACCGATCAAAAATTTAATTTACTAATGGGTCGCGAATTACAAAAACATGACGGTCAAAAACCACAAATCATCATGACATTGCCATTATTACCGGGACTTGACGGTATACGTAAAATGTCGAAGTCGTTAAATAATTATATTGGCGTCGATGAAGCACCCGATCAAATTTTTGGTAAAGTGATGTCATTATCCGATGAAACGATGTGGCTTTATTTTGAGCTTATTAGTTTTCGTTCATTAGAAGAATTGCAAGCATTGCGCGATCAAGTCGCAAGTGGAATGAATCCACGCGATGTTAAATTTTTATTAGCAGAAGAATTAGCCGCGCGTTTTCACGATCAAGAAGCTGCGCATCGTGCCAAAGAAAATTTTGTAACACAATTTCAAAAAGGCAAGTTGCCTGATGATATTCAGGAAATTCGTTTAACCATTGAACGTGCCGAGGGGGATGCAATTGCCTCCATCATAAAAAAAGCGGGGCTTGCTGATAGTACCTCTGAGGCGGGAAGATTAATTCAACAGGGTGCTGTACGTATGGATGGTGAGAAAATAATGGATAGAAATTTACTTATTAAGGATAAAAGTACATTTATCTTGCAAGTTGGCAAGCGTCGATTCGCTAAAATAAGTATCGAATAAAAAAATAAAAAATTTGTAAAATTGGTGTTGACAGTGGGAGGGGAACAGGTAGAATGCGCCCTCACTGAGACACAAGATCTTTAACAAGTTGGAAGCAATGAATGTGCGCGCTTACCTGAGAAGAGGTAAGGAGCCAGCGCGTCAGATGAGAGTCTGATGTGCAAAAAAGTTTAAAAATTCAATTGGAGAGTTTGATCCTGGCTCAGATTGAACGCTGGCGGCACGCCTAACACATGCAAGTCGAGCGGTAACATGTCATGTAGCAATACATGATGATGACGAGCGGCGGACGGGTGAGGAACACGTAGGAACTTGCCTGGAAGAGGGGGACAACTAAGGGAAACTTTAGCTAATACCGCGTAAACTCGAGAGAGCAAAGCTGCCGCAAGGTGGCGCTTCCGGATAGGCCTGCGTCCGATTAGCTAGTTGGTGAGGTAAAGGCCCACCAAGGCGATGATCGGTAACTGGTCTGAGAGGACGACCAGTCACACTGGGACTGAGACACGGCCCAGACTCCTACGGGAGGCAGCAGTGGGGAAT
>Ga0155585_1052_pt1 | contig 23188 bp, 15 predicted proteins | sample RifCSPhighO2_12_FD_107242 | JGI IMG/M metagenome (GOLD analysis project Ga0155585, IMG submission 107242) | Gammaproteobacteria bacterium RIFCSPHIGHO2_12_FULL_43_28 | reverse complement strand
GTTCAAAATAAAAATGGGCGCCTTATATCCCCGCCCTGAAGGACGGGGTTTTACGGCGCGGTGGATAAAAACTTAACCGAGCGCCTGGTCCCATGCAAAGACTTCGACATCTTCACCACGCGCTTTACGTTGTTTGGAGTATTGCTCGTATAACTCCCTCACCCCTTGTGACTTTGCATAATGAATTGGACCGCCGCGGAATGGCGCAAATCCGGTACCAAATATCATACCTGCATCTAATAAATCTTCATCAGTCACAACGCCCTCGCGCAAACAGGCAAACGCTTCATTTAACATGCGCAATACCAATCGATCAGCAATTTCTTCTAACGGTTTATCGTAAGTGTAGTCTTGCTTGATTTGCTTACCGCGTTTGTCATATTTATAGAAACCTTCGCCTGTTTTTTTACCGAGTTTGCGTTGTTCGACTAACTCAATAAGGCGCTTTGGTGTGGGTATCGTGTAATATTTACCAAGATAATTTGCTACCGATAGGCAAACATCAAGACCAACGGTATCAGCAAGCGTGATTGGACCCATTGGCATACCAAAATCTGTCATGGCTTTATCAATAGCAGCCATGGGTACCCCTTCGTTAACCAGATCCATGCTTTCGATCAGATAAGGCATTAAGATGCGATTAACCAAAAAGCCTGGGCTACTTTTCACTGGTAATGGTAAGCGATCGATTTTACGCACAAACGTCAGTGCTTTTTCAAAAACAGCCTGGCTGGTTGCCTGCCCCTTCACCACCTCAACCAACAGCATTTTAGATACTGGATTGAAAAAGTGTATCCCCACCAAGCGATCGGGTGAACGGAGAATCGTATTGATTTCATCTAGCGGGATACTTGACGTATTGGTTGCCAAAATAGCATTTGGTTGAGCTTTCTCTTCTATCTGCTTGAAAATCTTTTGTTTAATAGCAAGATCTTCAACAACCGCTTCAATGATGAGATCTGCTTTTGATAGACCATGACCATGCAAATCAGGTATTAAACGATCCATTGCCTGTTGCACTAAATGCGGCTCTTTCAGTGTACTTGAATACAATTTATAAGCACGCTTCATCGCAGGTGCAATATAGCGTGGCTCAAGATCTTGCAATGTTACGGTAAAACCTTGCTGCGCACACCAGGCGGCAATATCACCGCCCATCGTACCTGCGCCGATAACGTGCACATGATGCGGCGTAAATGAAGTATCTTTTGCTAACCCTTTCATCTTTTCTTGTAAGAAGAAAACACGAACGAGATTTTGACACGTTTCGCTTAAGAATAATTTAGCACAACTCTTTGCTTCTCTATCATAGGCCTTATCACCCAGAACACCCGCGAACTCCCAATTATCAAGTGCATGAAATGGCGCTGGATAGTGTATCGGATTTGCTTTTTCACGGATTTTCTTGCGGGTCAAATGAGCGATAATCTGACGTGCTAATTGTTTATTCGACAGCTGCTGCATAAAGCTTGGCTTATGCGGTGCGGGTTTTTTCTCGATATAGAATCGTGCGGCATGGACCAATTGACGCTTTGGCACAGCGACATCAACAAAACCCAGTTTTGCTGCGACTTTACCACTCACGGTTCCGCCAGTTAACACCATATTGAGTCCTTGCATGGCGCCAATCAAACGCGGCATGCGCACCGTACCGCCCCAACCTGGATGGATGCCCAATCTTACTTCCGGTAAACCGAGTCTGGTTTTACGACTTTCTTCTGCAACACGATAGCGGCAAGCTAACGCCAATTCGAGACCACCACCAAGACAAAAGCCATCAATCATGGCGACCGTTGGCATTTTAAGCGCTTCGAGTTTATTAAAAATATCTTGTCCTTGCTTCAATGCTTCGTAAGCATCGTCCATATCTTTAAACTTGGTAAATTCAGTAATATCAGCACCAGCAATAAAACCGGTTTTTTTACCTGAAGCAATAATCGCACCAATATGCTTTGTATCTTTTGCTAACACATCGACAACATCTGCAAATTCAGTCATCACTTCACGATCAAGCGTATTGAGAGAAGCACCATTTTTATCAAAATACACCCATAAAATATTCTTGTCGTCCGACTCTAAACGCCAGTGCTTGTAGGTTTGCGTCATATTCATGTTACACCTCGGATACATTTTCGATTAACATTGCTCCACCTTGACCACCGCCAATACAAATCGTGGCAATTCCTTTCTTGGCTCGCTCTCGCTTTAAGATATTAGCAAGATGCAACGCAATGCGTGCACCGCTAGCGCCGACTGGGTGTCCTAAGGCAACTGCACCACCATCCACATTCAATTTAGAAAGATCTATTTTTCCTAGTGCACGGTCTCTGCCCAAGTATTCGCGGCAATAGTCATCGCTTTCCCAGGCAGCAAGACACCCTAACACTTGAGCCGCAAATGCTTCGTTAATTTCGAAATAATCAATATCATTGAGGCTTAAATGGTTTCGTTTTAAAATTTCATCGGTTGCATAAACGGGTCCCAAGCCCATTTCAGCTGGATCAACGCCTGCCCATGCGATATCAACGATACGTCCAAGCACAGGTAAGTTATATTTTTGAACCGCCTCTTTACTTGCTAAAAGCAATAAAACAGCGCCATCGGTTACCTGCGAGCTATTGCCCGCTGTGACACTGCCGAATTTTTTATCAAAGAAAGGTTTTAGTTTGGCTAACTTCTCCACGCTTGAATCACGTCTTACACCATCATCAGCTGCATAGAAATCATTATTATTGCCAAATAAAGTATCCACTTCAGTTAAATAGTTTTTATCTTGTGCTTCTGCCACACGCTGATGGCTAAGTACGGCAAATTCATCCATTTGCTGACGCGTGATATTAAAGCGATAAGCAAGATTTTCTGCCGTTTGCCCCATCGAAAGATTAACGATAGGGTCATTTAATCCTCTCAATAACGCAATAATGGGTTTAAGGTAAGAAGGTCTAAACTTCGTCCACGCCTTCACTCGCGAAGACCAGTCTTTTGCCGTCCATAAATCCGCGAGCCAATGGGTCATATTGCGGTTGAATAATAACGGTGCTCGACTCATTACCTCAGTCCCGCCAGCAAGCACTAAGTCATGTCTGCCCATCGCAATATCCTTTGCAGCACTATCAAGTGCTTGCATGCCTGATGCGCAATTGCGCTGAACCGTCCAAGCAGGAACGGATTTTCCACAACCAAGTCGTAACGCAATCACTCGACCAATGTTCGCCTCATCTTCACTCGGCATCATACAGCCAATCACGACCTCACCAATATCTTTTGCTGTAAACGGTTGTCGCGCCAGTAGTTCTCTACCTACCCCAACAGCAAGATCAGAGGCGGAAAAAACACCAGGCCTTGATTTCGCTTTTAAAAATGGTGTTCTGGCACCATCGACGATATAAACATCCCGCATAAAAGAAGTCGTCGTTTCAGTCATAGTTACAAGTCCTTAGCATTGTGTGACAAATCAATAACTAGGCTATAATTTCAGCCAAATCAAAAGAAAATTCATTAACTTTAATAATTTCGTTTCTGAGGGATTCAAATACCGATAGCTTGTCCGCTTCATCAGTCGTTAGTACACCTGCTTTTGTTGCTAAAACTACGCGATCTGCAAACGAATGGCGGCTTGAAACAACACCAGCTTGCATTGCTTTGTGCATTTTTTTAATAATTGGTTCAACCGTTGGTACTTGTGACAAGGCTTGATCCAGTCGGTAACTCAGTTCAGACTGATCCTTGCCAACGAAACAGTGCCGCGTAAGGCGATCTCGCAACTCATTTGCAAAAAGCATGGGCAGCACAATTTTTTTATAACTTGCATCGCGTGGCGCACGATACACTTGTCCAAAGGGGAAGATAATCCAATTTAATAATTTTCCAACCCAGCGTTTTGGAAAATTATCAAGAAAATCATTGCTTGCAATCTGCATTTTAGATAAACAATACTGCAAACACCAGCACACGTAATCAACATCTGTTTTTGGTGAACCTTCATCATGGAAATATTTTAATACGGCAGAGGCAAGGTATAGCTGACTCATGACATCTCCAAGCCTTGCAGAAATTCGTTCGCGTCGCTTGAGACTGCCGCCCAATAAAATCAAACTGGTATCAGCCATTAGAGCAAGTGCCGCACTCATACGGGTCAACTGTCGTTGATAACAACGAATTCGTTTGTTTTTTACCGTGGCAAAAACAAAACGCCCACCAGTTAAGCTGTAAGCAATATTTCTCAACAAATTGCCAACAAAAAAACCAATATGTGACATTAAGACACGATCGAGTGCTTTGATATCAGGCTTTTCTGCCGTGATCAGCTCAACTTCTTTTAACAAATAGGGATGACAACGGGTAGCACCTTGCCCAAAGATGATCAGATTACGCGTCAATATATTAGCACCTTCCACGGTGATGCTAATTGGCATCGCCATATAGGCGCTTGATAAAAGATTTCTTGGCCCAACTTGGATCATGTGGCCTGCATGCACATCCATCGCATGATTAATGACTTGACGTGCGATTTCTGTCATGTGGTATTTTGCTATCGCTGAAGCAATAGAAGGTTTCACCTTAAGATCAACCGCGCCTGATGTCATAATGCGCGTTGCCTCAAGTATATAAGTTGATCCCGCAATATTGCCCAATGCTTCTTCTATGCCCTCAAAGGAAGCGATCGGTGTGTTAAATTGTTTTCTTAAGCGTGCATACGCCCCTGTATAACGGTAGGCTGATTTGGCCGTTGCTGTTGCAAGCGCAGGCAATGAAATAGAACGACCGATGGAGAGGCATTCCATCAGCATTCGCCATCCTTGGCCCGCCATGTCAACCCCACCAATAATCCAGTCTAGTGGTATAAAGACATCCTTACCACGCGTTGGTCCATTCATAAAAGCAAGCTGCAGTGGATAGTGTCGATTACCAATCTCAACACCGGGGTGCTTCGTCGGAATAAGACAAAGCGTAATGCCGATATCGTCTTTATCACCTAATAAATGATCCGGGTCATACATTCGGAATGCGAGCCCTAACACAGTTGCGACAGGTGCAAGTGTTATATAGCGCTTGTCCCAATTTAACCGAATGCCAAGCACTTCCTTCCCGTTCAACTCTCCCTTGCAAACCATACCCGCATCAGGAATAGAACCCGCATCGCTACCCGCATCAGGTGCGGTGAGTGCAAAACAGGGTATCTCTTCGCCTTTTGCTAATCGTGGCAAGTAATGTGCTTTTTGTGCATCTGTTCCATAATGCAGCAGAAGTTCTGCTGGACCAAGCGAATTGGGTACCATGGTATTAACGGCGGCACTGATACTACGAGAAGCGATTTTGACCACAATCGTTGAATGTGCGAGCGCAGAAAATCCAAGCCCACCATATTCTTTAGGAATAACCATGCCCAAAAATTTTTCTTTCTTAAGGTATGACCAAACGTCAGCAGGCATATCGCGCAACTCGTTCATGATCTGCCAATCATTTAGCATGGAACATAATTGTTCGACCTGGTTGTTTAAAAAATTTTCTTCTTCAGGTGATAAGGTTGGACGAGGAATGGAAAACAATTGGTCCCACTCAGGACTACCACTAAATAATTCTTTTTCCCACCAGGTGTTGCCAGCTTCTAATGCTTCACGCTCGGTATCGCTAATCACGGGCATTTGTTTTTTGAGCAGAGGAAGCAGAGATCCAACAAGGTAACGTCGACGAAGCACTGTCAAATTTGCAAATGCAGCGGCTGCCAGGTAGAAAATCCAGAAAATAACAAGCAGAGCGGCGGAACTATAGCCTGAAACCGTAAGCACTACCAGATAAGCACCAAGCAAACCGGTCCAGGTTAATGCTCTCAATTGAAAGATAGCGGAAGTTAATACCAAACCGAGCATCACTAGCGTAGTAAAAATAGTAGTGAGATCCATCAATCACATTCCCTTATTGATTAGCCCAACTTTTAGCATCGTAAAACTAAAAATTTAATAAGCACAGACGAAAAATTTGATCATCATTTTTTGTTGTTAGACGCAAAAGTATATCGAGATATTTCGAACAGCGATAGTATTTTTTCTCTGAACATGACAAAAAATATATACTAGCCATTCACCCTTCGAGACGGCGCAAAGAGCGCGCCTCTGAGTGCGAACGGCCAGTTAATGAGCATATATAGAACCCGTTCGTGCTGAGTCCTTCGACAGGCTCAGGATGCACGAGCGCGCTTTTTGCGCCGTCTCGAAGCATAAACGGGCAATTTTAAATTTTGTCGTGTACAGAGGTATTTTTTATAAAAAATACTGTTTCATTTTTCATCTTCAAAAAATACAAATTCTATACAAAAATATTTTTCATTTCTCACGCGCCGTCTTATCCACAAATTCTGTGGATAAATCTGTGTGTAACCTATCGAAAACTACCCTTAAACACGCTAGATTAAGCGTTTTAGTGAAACGCTCACAAAATACACATAAGTAATATTCATCTAATTATCAATGAGTTATAAACAGTTTACGGCGTTAACTCATTGATTGTACATTACACGATCGAGTTTTGACGTTTGTGTGCCGCGTTGTGAACAAATGCTAATCGACTGTGTATGAAATCACGCCTAACTCACTGCCGTAAAAGCGTTTTAATGCAATGAGCATGCGGTTTGCAGGTGATTGTTTTGCAAACGAAGAAGACAAATCATCCGTCCACTCACTGCTGATTAAATTCACCAAAATGGGAATGCGAACATTTTTTTTCTGCGGATAAAGCGCAAGCAACCATTCATCGTAAAGATCTGCGTATTGTTTGCTAGCAATAATCATTTTGCTCATACTTTCTTTCATCGTTAAGCGTGTTGATAGCGGATCAATCTGAAAAAGCTCGACCCCTTCAAGCAGGACATGACGCGCATCAGGATAAACGGTGCGTATGGCTTCGGGCGTGTAATCACTCTCAAGAAACAAATGACGCCTTGAAACCCTAGTTTGATTGGTTGTGATTAATGGATAGAGCGATATGCCCGAAAAATGAGGCTGCAAAAGCGCCACTTTAAGTAAACGCAGAATAGTTGGCTTAATATCAACTAATGAAACCACGGCAGATTTATCTCCCCGTTGTTGCCAACCTAAACCAAACGCTCTAAAGGCAAGCAGCGTATGATACTGAGTGAGCCCCAGAACATCTGTCCCATGACCTGCTGACTGATTAACGCCCTCGCCTTCTAACATCTTGGGATAAAATTCTGGAATAGCACGATGTGTTTGCCGTGTAGGTAAAAAGTGCCGTGCATCGGTAATACGATCACCTGATAAAGCAAGCGCCTCACCATGATCTGATAAAAGCACGATGAATGCATGATCCAATAGTTTTACATCCACCAATAACTTAAAGAATAGATTTAATTGTTTATCAATACGACTGACGCTTTGCTCATACCGCGCTAATGCCGTTGTATTTTCAACTGGCGAATCGTCCCAAAGATAAGGGTGATGTGTTAGACAAAAATGGGCTGTCAAAAAAAGTGGTTTTGAGCGTGGCGCTATCAATTTACTTTTTAATAGATTGATAAAGCTTTCCGGCCTATACGTATGAAAAACTGGACGATTTGCATAACTATATGGAAATAGCCACCTGCCAAGCGATGTGTTCACGATAAAATTAGATAATGGAAAATCATTAAAGGCTCCTAACAAGAAATCATTCAACCCCATCGGCGGCGAAATAATAGTATCAAAACCATACGATTCATCAATATTGCTAAATCGTACTTCATCCGTCGCAAACAAGGTCTCATAACCGTTTTGCTGCAAGATAGCTGGCAAGGTATGCGCCTTATCAAGCATGGTTTGTGAGGCAAGATTAGACCGTATGCCAGATAACCGGGGATACTCCCCGGTTAATATCGCCGTCCACGATGGGAACGTGCGCGCTAATGGCGTGATCGCTTCAGTAAAAACAGTAGACTGTTTGAGAAATGCATCCATAAACGGTGTCGTCGATTCACCGCCGAAATAGCCCAAAAAATCTGGCCGCAATGAATCGACACCGATAATAATAATATTAGGCTTAGCTTGCGTTGCCGCATCTTGTAAGCGCGCAGCCGGTCGAGATACAAATATGCTTAGAAGCGCAATGGCAAGGATAAAGCCTATCGAACCATAATGCTTTTGCGAAAAGATGGCCATACAAAGCTTGGCCAAACCAGCGAGCGCCAATAGGATCGCCATCAGATTGATAATCGATAAACCTAATAACAGCACGCCCAATACCATTCTATTTGGCAACAGGGCTGCCGTTAAATCAGCGAACTTGGAATGCGGAAAATAATATTGATTCGCTAGCAATAACGTGATGACACCAAGCAACCAAATGGCTATACCAAATAAAAGACGTTGTTTCGAGGTAGGGCTAAAAAGTTCCGCGATACCCGTTGTCAATATCCAAATAGCAACACAATAAGCAAGATGGAGTATCAATTGGGCAAATAAAAAAAATGCGATGCCTGGCAAGATAGCAAGCGGTATAGATAGTTTGTCCGCAACGTAAGTAAAATCGCCAAGATAAGCTTTATTACATTGAATAAAAAAGCTTATCTCGAAAAGTAAAAAAAATCCGGTCAATAAAAGAAGGTAAAAAAATACTCCCTCTTGCTTAACCCGTTGCCCCATTTGAATCGGCATGGCGCTGCTGACTACCTTCTTCCATCCGTCTACCTACTAATTCTTCTGTGGTGAAGTCATCAACCGCAATCACTTTTCTGCGCGCTGCATCAGCTTGTATAAAGAGGTCGAATTGTTGGGTCGTGATGATGCCATTTTCTAATGCAGATTGTGCTTGTTGCGGCAACGTATAACCGGTAACCAGTTTATCACGCATCGCCGTTTTAATGATGGCCTCCACTGGCTCTGCAGCAATCGTCTTAAGCAGTGCATCTTGCACCTCAGCAATCGCGTTTTCTTTGACAGCCGTGATATAAGCGCCCGCTGCCAAACGCTCTCTTGTCTCAGTGGGTGCCATGACTAATTGAGCGATCTGATGATTCAATTTGTCATGTGGTCTCAAAAAATGTTTGCCCACTGGGAAAATAATGAAATGCATGAGCTTCGCAATCCAACGGCTGGGAAAGTTTTCGATTAATCCCTCAAAACGGTCCTGGATTTCAAATAAGCAATACTCACTGGCATAACGCACAATCGGTAAATCATCCGCATGCCGGCCCTGCACGTGGTAATGTTTTAAAACCGCCGACAAGAGATACAAATGACTCAAGATATCGCCAAGCCGCGCAGAAATACTTTCTTTACGTTTTAAACTACCGCCAAGCGTAAGCATGGCAACATCTGAAAACAAGGCGAGTGCCGAACTAAAACGCGTCATGTGCTGGAAATAACGCCGTGTTTTTCCGTGCGGTGCTTTCACTATTCGACTACCCGTCAAAGCAAGCACAAAACTGCGCACGATATTACTGATCGCAAAGTTAATGTGCTTCATTAACGCTTTATCAAATGCAACCAAGCCCGCATGCGTATCTTCCATGTGTGCCGCATCGAGCTCAGCTAGCACATAAGGATGACAACGAATTGCGCCCTGACCAAAGATAATCATACTGCGGGTCAAGATATTCGCGCCTTCCACCGTAATGGCAATAGGCGCTGATTCATAACCGCGGCCTAAATAATTTCGTGGCCCAAGGCAGATACCTTTTCCACCATGAATATCCATGGCATCACAGGCAATTTTTCGACCTAATTCTGTCACGTGATATTTGATAATAGCGGAGGCAATCGCCGGTTTTTCGCCAAGATCTATACTGCCTGCGGCGAGCGTTCTCGCTGCATCCATGATATAAGTAAATGCGGTGGTGCGCGCCAGCGGTTCTTCGATGCCCTCAAAACGGCCGATAGGAAGATTAAATTGTTTACGAATACGAGCATAAGCACCGCCTGCATAACATAATAACTTTGCTCCGCCCAAGGTACTCGCCGGCAAGGTAATGGCGCGCCCAGCTGCCAAGCATTCCATTAACATTCGCCAGCCATTACCAACCTGTTTCTCACCACCAATGACCCATTCCATGGGAATAAATACATCCTTACCTTGAATGGGCCCATTTTGAAAGGGTGTATCTAGTGGAAAATGGCGACGACCAATCGTAATGCCCGGTGTCTCACGTGGAATCAGCGCACACGTAATACCAATATCATGTTTTTTACCAATCAAGTGATCTGGATCATATAATTTAAAAGCAAGCCCTATGACGGTCGCGACCGGCGCGAGCGTAATATAGCGCTTATCGCAATTGATACGAATACCTAAGGTTTTCTCGCCGCGATACTCGCCATAACAAACAATACCGTAGTCAGTCATTGAACCTGCATCCGAACCAGCATAGGATGAGGTCAACGCAAAACAAGGTATCTCTATTCCTTTTGCTAAACGCGGCAGGTAGTAATTTTTTTGTTCTTCCGTCCCATAATGCAACAGTAATTCAGCAGGCCCTAACGAATTGGGAACTGCAACGGTCGTCGAAGCGGTGACGCTACGTCCACTAATTTTAGTTAAGATTTGCGAATGCGCATAGGCGGAAAACGCTTTGCCGCCGTACGTTTTTGGAATGATTAAAGCAAAAAACCCTTCGTCTTTAATAAACTGCCAGGTTTCTTCCGTAAGATCAGCACGATTACGGGTAATGTCCCAATCATCAAGCATTTGACATAATTTATCGACAGGGCCATCAATAAATGCCTGCTCTTCAGCTGACAAGGTGGCGGGAGGTAAAGCAAGTAACTTATCCCAATTCGGATTGCCGCGGAATAAATCACCTTCCCATGTCACCGTCCCCGCCGCAATGGCTTCTTGCTCCGTTCGCGACATGGTTGGCATGATGTTACGATAGAGACGAAAGACGGGTTCGCTTAATAAGCGCCTGCGCAATGGAAAGAGATTAAGTGGTACAAATATTAACAAAAAGAGAAGTGTGCCGGTTATCGTCACAACAGTCATCCCATAAAAATTGACTGCAAATGTCAGTAACAATGCATAACAGATGGTCCAGACGATTAGGGAAGCGCGGTGATACATTAACACCCCAAAAACACCTAACAAAATAATTAACCACGTCAATCCCAACATGCACTCTTCCTTCTTATTAGTAACTCGTTCCACCCACGAACTATTCCAAAACCGCGTATATACCCGGTACGTTGCGCAAATACTCTTCGTAATCTAAACCAAAACCGAACAAGTATTTATCTTCCGCTGTGACACCGACAAAATCAGGTTCAAAATCAACCCCTGGTTCCCGATCACGTTTTTTACTGACCAAGACGGCTGAGTAAATTTCTTTCGCGCCAGATTGCTTGCAATAATCAACAATCGCTGCAAGGGTCAGCCCACCATCTATAATATCATCTAATACGAGTACTGTGCGCCCCTCTAAACTCTGGCGTGGCTCAACTAGCCAATGCAAATCACCACCGCGTATTGAACCACGGTAGCGAGTGACGTGAATGTAATCCATCGCTAAGGGGAAGTGTAAACGCGTGGCCAAGTGGCCGGTGAAAATTAAGGCACCCGTCATCACGCACAGAATAAGCGGATTTTTGTCTTTTAATTGAGCAGTTATGTCATTTGCCATCCTATCCAACACATCATTTAGCTCCGAAGGGCTATAAAGACACTCCGACCGTTTCATGATTGAGTCAACTTTAGCTTTCATCTTGCTTATCCTATCTCTCATTGAATGCGGGGATTATAATGTTGTTTTCAGCAATCCTCCACCTTGGTAACATATTATTTTGGTGAGAAGCGCTGAGAAGATGGATGCGGGGCTACCTTTCCTATACTGTTACTTATTTGAGCAGACAAAATCAATGAAACGTCAACCAGAACTAAAAACGATACGGGACCATATCCGTTATGCCGCCAGCCGCTTTAATGAAGCTGGCTTATATTATGGCCACGGCACAGATAATGCCTGGGATGAGGCAATCATGCTAATCATGCATACGCTACATCTCCCCCATCATTTGCTGACTGAAACGCAAGATGCCAATGTCACCAAAAAAGAGCAGGACGCGATACTTGATTTAGTCGAAAAGCGGCTCACACAACGTATCCCCTTGGCTTATCTCACCAATGAGGCCTGGTTCGCTGGGTTGCCATTTTATGTAGACAAACGGGTTTTAATTCCGCGCTCTTCTATTACTGAACTTATCCTCTCACAGTTTGAGCCATGGGTTGATGCGAGTGACGTTAATGACATATTAGATTTATGCACGGGCAGCGGCTGCATTGCGATCGCTTGCGCCCATGCTTTCCCGGATGCATTAATTGATGCAAGTGATATCTCAAAAGAGGCGCTCGCTGTCGCAAAAATTAATGTCTTAAGACACGAGGTTGAAGATCAAGTTCAATTATATGAATCCGATTTATTTGATTCATTGCCCAGCAAAAAATACGATATTATCGTTAGCAACCCGCCTTACGTTAGTGAAGAAGAAATGGCTGAACTCCCCGCAGAATACCATCATGAGCCTGCCCTCGGACTTGAATCGGGCAAAAAAGGGCTTGATTGCGTAACCAGAATGTTGCAAAAAGCGCATACCTACTTAAGACCAAAAGGTATTCTAGTCGTTGAGGTGGGCAATAGTGAAACCGCCCTGCAAGAGAAATACCTGAACGTCCCTTTCACCTGGCTTTCGTTTGAGCAAAGTGAAGGTGGTGTATTTGTGCTAACCACCGAACAGCTAGCTGAATATTTTAATTAGCTGACGATGACGCTAATTTTTAACGCATGAATGTCATGCGGCATCATGTCTTCAAATAGCGCGTAGATTTTCCGGTGCGCTTCAACCCGTGACATATCTTCAAAACAAGGTGCTGCGATGACAACTGCAAAATGACGGCTGCCGCCCTGGTGGCCTGCATGACCGACATGCTGATCACTTTCATCATTCACTTCCAAATACGTTGGCGAAAAAGCAGCTTGCAAGCGTGTCGTAATGATATCAACGCGTTTTAATTTCATTGCTTAGAGGTGTCCGTCATATAACGCATCAAATAAAAAGTTTGAAATAAACTGAAAACAAATAATGCGGCCGTAATACCGTAAAATTTAAAATTGACCCAGGCATCATCACTTAAACTATAAGCAACGTAGAGATTAAGGGTACCCAGACTCATAAAAAAGAGCGCCCAAGCGACATTCAATCGTTTCCAAACCTGTTCCGGCACACATTGGTTTTCGGGCAGCATATTTTTTAGCAAGCCTTGCATAATGGATTTATGCATAAAAAATTGTACGAATAAGATAATAATTGCAAAGGCCCAAAATACAATCGTTGGTTTCCATTTAACAAAAATCGGATTGTGAAAATAAAGCGTCATGCCGCCAAACACCAAAAAAACAGCCAGTGTCACTAATTGCTTGTGGTCCCACCGTTTGTATGTCAAACGATTAATAACAATTTGCAAACTGGTCGCAACAATACCTACAACGGTTGCAACATAAATATCATAAAATTTAAATGCCATAAAAAATAAAAAAACGGGAAAAATTTCATAAAGCAGCTGCATAATCTTCTTCCTGAACTAACTGAGCTGATGATAGACGTCTAAAACGCGCAAAGAACGAATAGGTAACTGGAACCACAATAAGTGAAAAGAAAGTACCGAAAAATAAACCGCCGGCGATGACTAATCCAATTTGCTGCCGACTCTCCGCCCCTGGCCCCATCGCAAACGCAAGCGGTAAAGCGCCTAATATCATGGCGGCCGTTGTCATTAAGATAGGCCGCAAACGCAGCAAAGCTGCTTTGACGATGGCATCTTGAATCGGCTCACCTGCCATTCGCAAACGATTTGCAAATTCAGTGATTAAAATGCCGTGCTTTGCTATCAATCCAATCAAGGTAATTAATCCAATGTTGCTATAAATATTTAACGTGCCGCCAAAGAGTTTCAGGGTAACCATTGCGCCAATCATCGCAAAAGGAACCGTTAGCATAATGACGAGCGGATCAATAAAACTTTCAAATTGTGCAACCAACACAAGATAAATAAATACTAATGCAAGTAGCAAGGTAAATCCTGTTTTACCGTTAGATTCTAAAAAGCTTTTTGCTTCACCCGTAAAACTATACTTCATGCCATCCGGCAAATTCGCTTTCGCTACCTTTTCCAATGTATGCACGGCATCCGCCAATTTAAAATCAGGCGATAATGTGACATAAATTGAATCGGCACGCAAACGTGAAAAATGATTAAAGGTATTAGGGGACGTCACTTCATTCATATTCAGTACTTGACTGAGCGGAACCATTTTAGCATCCGCATTACGCACATAAATGGATTGAAAGATATTTGGATTGGCATGCGATACGTCATCCAGTTGCAGGATGAGATTCGCATCATCCACTTTCCCAATCACGCGTCCTGCGAGCAAGGTTGAAACCGTGTTGGTAATATCTGGAATCGAAACATCAAGGTCTGCCGCACGTTCTCTATCAATACTGACTTTGAATTGCTCATTGTCCCATTTGAGCTGGTTATCAACATGAATGAATCCGGGTATCTGTTTAAGCTCATCCGTTATCGCTTTGGAAACATCGTATAACTGACGATAATCACCCGACGTCATGATGACTAAACCGACGGAGTCCCCTTCATCACCACCGGCAAATTCTGCTAAGGGTGGCGGCGGCGTAAAGAGATTGACACGCACGCCGGCGAGTTTATTCGCCTTCTGGTTTAATTCAGCGGCAATGACTTCTGCGCTTTGCTTGCGTTTATTCGTTGGTTTTAACATCAGAATTTGAAACGCATGTGATCCAGCATGCATACCGCTAATACTTAAATAGGAACCAATCGCAGGATGTTGCTTGTACTCTGCTTCAAGTGTTTGCACAAACGGATCCGTATATTTAAAACTTGCACTGCGTGGTGCTGCGATATAGGCATAAACTTCATTCATGTCTTCGGCGGGTGCAAGTTCAAGCGGCAATGTTTTATAAACACCATAGCCTAATCCAGCAATTAAACACAAACTGCCCACCACCCAAATGCGTTTTTGCAAGATAAAATACAGTAATGACTGATAATGTTGCTGCAAACGCAGCAATTGATTATTTAACCATTGCTGATAGCGGCCTTCGCCAGTTGCCGGTTTTAAAAATCGCGAGCACATCATCGGCGTCAAGGTCAGTGCTAGCACACCGGAAATTAACACGGCACCCGCCAACGTAAACGTAAATTCTCGAAATAAAGTACCGAGCAAGCCTGGCGTAAATGCGATAGGCGCATACACGGCTGCAAGTGTCAACGTCATCGCGATAATCGGAAAAATCATTTCGCGGCTGCCTTTCAATGCAGCCGCCATCGGCGATAAACCTGATTCAATATGCCGGCTAATATTTTCTAGCATCACGATGGCATCATCAACGACCAAACCAATGGCTAAGACGAGCGCCATCAGAGTAATCGTATTAATTGAAAAGCCAAGAAAATTCAGCAAGGAGAAAGTCGCGATTAAACAAACTGGAATCGTAATAACCGGAATTAAGGTGGCGCGAAAACTAAATAAAAAAGCGAGAATCACCAGTAAAACAAAAAGAACGGCTTCAATCAGTGATTCATAAACACTATTAATGGAGGCACGTATATAATCCGCTTGATTATAAATAATATTAGCTTCAATACCGGCTGGTAAGGTACGCTTTAATTCGGTAAATACGTTTTTAACTTGACGTTCAATATCCAATGGATTCGCGGTTGATTGAGGCACGATGCCAATTGCAATGCCTGAATGACCATTGATACGAAATGCAGAATCCGTATTTTCCGCATCTAATACCGCTTCGCCAACCTCTTTTAAGCGAACCGTTTGATTGTGTTTATCACGTAGAATTAAATCATTAAACTGCTCGGCCGTTTTAAGTGATGTATCTGTCACCACGGTGTAGTAGCGATCAGCACTGCGGATTTCACCGCTTGGGATAGCAGCGCTTTGTTGTTGCAACAAACGCGCCACTTCATCGACCGTCACGTTAGCACCCGCTAATTTTTCAGGATCCAAGCGCACATGCATGGCGGATACGCGTCGACCGTAAACATCAACCCGTCCAACGCCATCCATGGTTTCAAACGATGGCACAACATATTTATCAATGTAATCGCTCAATTCACGCGCGCTACGCTTTGCATCATAAAAAGAAAAAAACATGACAGGATTATTATTGGGATCTGCTTTCATCACAATGGGATTTTGCGCATCCTTTGGCAAAACACCTCGCACCCGTTCAAGACTGCCGCGCACTTCTTCCGCTGCCGCATCCATGTTTCTACCGAGTTTAAAAGTGATGCTAATTTGACTTTCACCCTGCCGACTACTAGAGGTCAACGATTCAATACCATTAATGCCGGACAGCGTTTCTTCAATTGGTTTTGTTATATCCTGCTCAACAATGCTTGCACTTGCGCCCGGATAACCAGTCACAATCGATACTTGCGGTGGGTTAACATTGGGTATCCATTTCACTGGTAAGTTGCTAAAGCCAATCATTCCGACAATCACCATCACTAAACTGATGACTATCGTAAAAGCAGGACGACGAATACAAAAAGCAGCTATATTCACTCTCACACCCCTCAATGTAACTATTCGCTCGTCATTGCGAGGCCACGAAGTGTTTGGCCAAAGCAATCCACAGCGGACCTAAACTGGATTGCCGCGCCCGCAAAAAGCGCGGACTCGCAATGACGGGCGAGTAGTTACCCCTCAATTAATATAACGCAATGCCTGCAAGCATCGTACAATGTTCATCAAACGACTTCCTTAACCATGCTCAATATTCACAGGCATGCCATTTTTCACTTTATGCTGTCCATCGGTAATGATGAAATCGCCTGGCGATAATCCTTCAAGTACTTGCACATCCTCTTCTGTACGTTTACCGATGGTGACGGTGACTGGGGTCGCTTTATTATCGACGATTTTAAACACTTGCAGTCCATCTACTATTGGCACCAGGCTACGCGCAGGTATCATGATCGCACGCATTTCTTGACCCAATGATTGCGTAATATCCACAAACATACCTGGCATGAGCAGATTATCTTTGTTGTCCACGTTTGCATAAAGCAAAATGGATCGGTTATCGATATCAATTGTCGGTGCAATATAGGCGACTTGACCGACGAATAGCTTTTTAGGATACGTGGAAGTAGTCAAATTAATTGATTGGCCACGCTTTAAAAATGGTAAATATTTTTCCGGAACATTGTATTCAATATGTAAATGCCGCTTGTCCGTTAACGTAACCACTGATTGACCAACATTAACATAATCACCCACGTTCACTCTGCGCTTACCAACGAATCCATCAAACGGTGCTGTTAACTGCATTTTATCCAGCATTACCTTACTTTCTTTTGCTTCGGCGCGTTTTACTTTTAAATCGGCTTCCGCTTGCTCAATGGTTTGTCTTGCGATCGCACCTTTACTAACTAATGTCTGCATGCGTTTAAAATTGTTTTCACTCAAGATCAGCTGCGCGTTTGCTGAAGTGTATTTTGTTTTATAAACCGCATCATCCAGCTGTATGAGCGGCATTCCCTGCTTCACCTCATCACCATCAGAAAATAAAATTTTCTCCACGCGTCCGAAAACCCCAGGCGTCACATCAACAGTGGTCGCTGTAATGGTACCAATCGCATGAATATCAATCGGTATGTTACGCTCTTTCACTGCCATTGCGCGCACCCAAACACCATCCGCCGCCGCAGCAGGCATCGACTCATGATGCATCACTCGCCGCACAAAGAAGGCAGCAATGATGATAACCAATAATCCGATAAGCCAGGTTCTTTTCTTAAACTTCATACGGTTAGACCTCAATGAATATTCGATGATGGCTTGTCGCGATCTTTAAATAATTTTGCGATATCCACACGATCAAAAATATATTGTTTATTACAAAAATCGCATGTAACGACGATACTGCGATTATTCTTTAATTCATCCTCTACTTCTTCTTGTCCTAAGACTAAAATAGCATCTTCACTGCGCTTTTGCGAACACGTACATTGAAAAACAACGGGCACGGCGGAAAACATACGTATTAATTCATCCGGGTACAGGTTAGTCAAGACAGTGGCGCATGATGAAGTAAGTAATGCTTCTTCCGTCACCGCATTAGTTGCTTCAACAATACGGTCCCAATGAAGATCAATTACTTGCTCTTCCATCGCATTCGTCGCGGCATGTGACGTAGGAATTGCCTGTAGCAAAAAACCAGCCGCTCGCGTTTCACTCACACTTAACCAAAGCTTTGTGGCAAGCTGCTCTGAATTTCTAAAATAACCTTCTATTGACTCAGCCAATGAATTGCCTTGCCAGGGTACAACACCTTGATATTGATGCGTGCTTTTTTTGGAATCTAAGGTGATAACGAGTATCCCGTCATTAAACGACTCCATCAATTCTTCGTAAGACACCTCTTCCTCCTCCCATTTAGCTAGCGCACGCAGATGAAACTGATTATCGCTTTGAGCAAGCAAAAACTTAAGCTTACCACTACCACGAAACTGAACAGATAAGCGGCCATCAAACTTGATAATCGCGCTCAAAAGACCCGCAACACACAACGCTTCTCCTAAAAGGCGGCGAATGGCTGAGGGATAGGGGTGCTGATTAATAATCGACTGAAATGAATCATGTAATTGTATAAATTCTCCACGTATTGGCATGTTATCAAAAATAAATCTACATAGTAAGTCATTATTAGTCATATAGTTATCCAGCATTATTATAAGTTCGGTTAACCCGTACCGTTCGCCCCGAGGAGCGTGCAGAGCACGCGTCTTTAGGGGTGAGCGGTAACGGGTCGTTCACGCTTCGAGACGGCGCAAAGAGCGCGCCTCCTCAGCGCGAACGGGTTAACCGAACTTATACGCATTATGCAAGCTAGTTCAGATCATTCGAACGAGCATCACTGCTCACTCCCCCTAAGTATCCATTTGCTTCAATCATAATTCAATCATCGCTAATCGCCAATCATGGTATAAAAATAGTAAAATAAGTATCAGCAAGTCATGCTGGGCGGTAAGCATTATCATGGGCCGAAAAATGCGCAAGTCATCAACAATTAGTGAAGAAGAGCTGAAGCTCTTTCATGAAGCCATGAAAGGAATTAGGCCGCATAGGCGTGATAAAACCTTACTCCTCAAAAAAAAGGGGGCGCACCGCCCTTATCGCCCCGAACTAAAAATAACACCCATCCTCAGTGAGGCGCTTCATTTGCCGCCCGTCACGAGCGATGAACACCTCTCCTTTAAACGCGCAGGCATATCGGATAAAACACTTCGCAATTTGCGTAAAGGGAAATATAATGTGGACGCGGTGCTCGACCTGCATGGTATGACGGTGGATGAAGCAAATGTTGCTGTAGGCGCATTTATTCAGCAATGCATACAGCGAGAAAAACGTGTCGTGCTCATCATTCATGGTAAAGGTCGCCATGGCAAGGCGCCAATATTAAAGAACAAGCTCAACCATTGGTTGCGATCTTTCGATTTAGTATTGGCCTTTTGTTCTGCCTCCCTTGCGGACGGCGGCAGCGGTGCAACCTATATACTATTAAAAAATCAGAGGGGGATGATGCTTGAATAAGAAAAATACCATCATTATCGGTATTTCCGGGGCATCAGCATCCGGCAAAAGCCTGCTGGCAAACACCATCGTCAATGAACTTGGCTCAGACCAAGTAGTTGTTATATCAGAAGATTCATACTATAAAGGCCACACGGGGCTCCCCTTTGAGGAAAGAGCGAAGATCAATTACGACCACCCTGAAGCGCTAGACCATGCCCTGCTCTGTGAACACTTGCTAAAACTTCAGTGCGGCGAGAGCGTTGATATCCCCATTTACAATCACGCTCTGCATGTGCGCGAAAAAGAAACCCGTCATATTGGCCGCCATACCATTATCGTCCTTGAAGGTATTTTATTATTTGTTGAAGCTAAGTTACGGGAATTAATGGATATTCGGATCTTTATGGATACCGCGCTTGATGTTTGCCTCATCCGACGTTTAAAACGTGATATCAAGGAAAGGGGCCGGACGCTAGACTCAGTCATCAAGCAGTATGAAGCCACCGTTCGCCCAATGTTTCATCAATTTATCGACCCTAGTAAACGTTATGCGGACATTATTGTGCCACGTGGTGGCGGAAACCGCATCGCCATAGACATGATAAAAGCAAAAATGCGGGAATTGCTACTTAAAAGCCCACACGAGAACTAGCAATTTTTTGAGCGATTCTATAGAATTATATTATAAACATAGAAATACTGAGGACCAGCCAGGATAGTGCTCAGTATTTACGCCAGGGAGGCTTGATGAAACTAAGAAACAAAATCCTTATTGCGATTAGTTTGGCGTGGCTCACTTTTCTAGCATTCACCTATGTTGGCTCCAAACTCTTCCTTCTCCAAAGCTTCCTTGAACTTGAACATGATCGCGCTGATAAGGATTTAAGTCGCGTTGATCAAGCGCTAGATCAGGTCAGTTACGCGCTTTACACGTTTACCTCCGACTGGTCGCATTGGACTGATCTTTATGAATTCATGCAAGGGAAAAAGCCTGACTTTATCCCAAATAATATTAATATGACGGCGTTCGTTAACTCAAATATTAATATACTGAGTTACTGGAATAATGAGGGCAAACTTGTCGTTGGTAGTGCGGTAGATACGGACAAAGGCAAAATTATCGCGTTTCCAAAGGGCCTCGAAAAATATATCTATCCTGGCAGCTTGTTGCTTGACCGTAAGGATGTGGAAAAAGATGTTCGCGGCTATATGCTCGTCGATTCAGGCATTATGCTGGTTGCGGCCTCCGCTGTCACTGATGGTGACAAAGCACTCCCCATTCTTGGCGCCATGGTGAATGCACGCAATTTAGATCAAGCTCTCGTCAACAAAATTTCTGAAACAACCAAAGTCGATCTTAAGTTATTTCTACTCAATGATATTCAGCGTGACTCAGAGCTCAAACAACACCTTAATTTAATCGCAACCAATCAAACTGGTCATTACAGCCAACCGATTAATCAAAATCAATTGGAAGGCTATACTGTCATAAAAGATTTATATGGCAAAGCAGTTGGTATGTTTCGCATGACAACCCCTCGCGGAATTTATACGACTGGTTTAAAAGCGATTAACTATTATTTAATCGCCATTATTGCGCTTGGTATCCTGGTTTCTCTCTTAATGATGTGGCTGCTACGCTACCTCATTATTCAACGATTAGAACGCTTAGATAAAACAGTTGCCACCATAGGTTCAACAGGCACCATTCAACAACGTGTGGAGGCGACTGGTAATGATGAGTTAACGTCGGTTTCTATCGAAATTAATCACATGCTTGATATTATTCAGGCTTCTCAGGAAAAATTGGAACATCGCGTGCAAGAGCGGACCAAAGAATTACAAAAAACCAATGTTCAACTGAAGCAAGAAATTACCGAACGTAAATCAGTAGAACGCGAACTGATTGTGCACAAAGAACATTTGGTACGGTTAGCACACTATGACAATCTCACTGCGCTACCAAACCGTGTATTCTTTAATGAAATTTTAAATAAAGCCATTAATCATGCCAAACGACAGAATAAAAAATTAGCGGTGTTATTTATTGATCTTGACCGTTTCAAAACGATTAATGACGCATTAGGCCATCCCATGGGCGACCTCGTGTTAAAAGATATGGGTAATCGCTTTTCAGGTTTATTACGTGCAGGTGACATCCTGGCCAGATTAGGCGGCGATGAATACATCATCCTACTCAATGATATTGGTCAACCGAAATTTGCGGGCAGCTTTGCGGAAAAAATACTGAGTACCTGTTCGCAAGCCATGAAAATTGAAACGCATGAATTTCACCTAACGGCAAGTGTTGGCATCAGTGTATTTCCAAATGATGGCAATTGCCTCGAGGACTTGCAAAAAAATGCTGACATGGCAATGTATAAAGCAAAACGATCAGGCGGCAGTACCTACAACTTCTATACACAAGAGATGAATATCGCTGCGACTGAACATATCAAGCTTGAAGCTGAGTTACGCAAAGCCATTCAGAACCAGGAGTTTGTATTGCATTTCCAACCACAAATGGACTTGCGAGACGGTGCTATTAAACGTGTTGAAGCGTTAATACGCTGGGAGCACCCAGAACTCGGCATGGTGAGTCCTGCAAAGTTTATTCCGCTTGCTGAAGAAACGGGCCTTATTTTACCCATTGGTGAGTGGGCGCTAAAAGAAGCATGCCGTATTAATAAAAGTTGGCAAAATGAAGGTTATGATCCAATTATTGTTGCCGTCAATCTCTCGCCTATTCAATTTAGACATCAGGATTTTTCAGAGGTCATTAGTCAGGTATTAAAAGAAACAGAATTAAGTGCAAAGCATTTAGAAATTGAAATTACTGAAACAGCAATGATGGATGATGTTGAAATCGGTATCAGTCGATTACAAAAAATCAGTGAATTAGGCGTCCATATTTCAGTTGATGATTTTGGTACAGGTTATACCTCCATTAGCTACTTAAAGCGTTTCCCTATCAGTATTCTCAAAATTGACCAACATTTTATTAAAGGTATTCCAGATAACCAAAATGATGTTGCTATCACCAGTGCCGTGATCGCACTTGGTCATAATTTAGGATTCGAAATTGTCGCTGAAGGGGTAGAAACCGCAGAACAAATGCAGTATTTGGCAGAGCATGGCTGTGATCTTATTCAGGGCTATTACCTAAGCCGCCCACTGCCGGCCAGCAAAATTATTTTACAGTTTACAAAGCAGGGACAAATTCGAGATACCATCATACAAACATCCTAATCCAATGCTTCAGAAGGAGCCATCAATGCGAAAGTCGTTTTCAGTTATTTCAAGCACAATAATAGCAGCTACACTCTTAACAAGTAGCAGTGTTTATGCCACCCATAAAGATTACAAAGACGAAGCAAAAACATATCATTTTATGGATGGAATTAGTGGAACCATGGGACTATACACGAATTACATTTTCCGCGGGAACAGTCAAAGCACCAATCTCCCAGCCGTGCAAGGTGGTATTAACTATACTTTTCCAATCGGTTTTTACCTCTCACTTTGGGCATCCAATGTGAAATTTACAGATACAACGGCATCGGTAGAAGTAGA
>Ga0155585_1066_pt1 | contig 25104 bp, 24 predicted proteins | sample RifCSPhighO2_12_FD_107242 | JGI IMG/M metagenome (GOLD analysis project Ga0155585, IMG submission 107242) | Gammaproteobacteria bacterium RIFCSPHIGHO2_12_FULL_43_28 | reverse complement strand
ATTGTGTTGCTTAATTTTTTCTGCTTCGCCGTAATTAGCTACTAAATAGCCCTCTATCATCTCTGCCATTTCACCAAATTTTTCTGGATAGGGGCTCACATCTTTTTCCATCAATGCGATTTGATAGGCTGTGCGATCTTTTAAAGTGCTGCCAGCTTCGTTAGTGACAGTGCCTTTCGCAAGCAATAACGCAGGATTGCTTTTAAGCATTTTTTCCGCTTCAGCTTTTTCACCATAGGCAACATGATGTAAGAGTTTTTCGACTGCAAGCTTATCTAAGTCTTCTTGAAAGAAATGATGAATGGTTTTGCACGTTTGCACATAATGACTTGCACTTTTGAGATCCATGAAAAAACCAATATGACGCAGAATATCAGGTGCAACATCGCCTACTAATGAGGGCTTATCATCCTCATTAACTAAATATTTTCTCTCTTTTAATTGAAATTGTTCCAATTGCTGATTATTTTGAACTGGTTTTCTACTACCTGACATCACTCACCTCGTTTATAAATATCTTTTTTAGAGAACATTCGTCAAATTGTGTCATGCTAACGTCTCGCCTTAAAAAATTGAGATAGCAACCCACTGCAAGTATCAGCCATGAGCCCACCAACATAACTGATGCGATGATTCATAAACGGCTGATCAAAGACGGCTGACTGACTGATAAGCGCGCCCGCCTTGCTATCCGCCGCACCAAAAATGACGCGGCCGATGCGCGCGTGCACTAAGGCACCCGCACACATCGTGCAGGGCTCAAGTGTGACGTAAAGCGTTGTATCCATCAGACGATAATTTTGTATTGCTTCTGCTGCCTGCCGAAGTGCAATGATTTCTGCATGCGCCGTTGGATCATGTTTATTAATGGGTTGATTGAACCCTTCTCCAATCACACCATCACCACGTGTTAACACAGCGCCAACCGGTACTTCACCCATGCGCTCCGCGCGCTTTGCAAGTTGCACTGCACGCTGCATAAAAACCTGATCTTGCTCGTTAAACATGACTACTACTTATTCCCACTCGATGGTTGCCGGCGGCTTACTCGAAATATCATACGTCACACGCGAAATACCGCGCACTTCATTAATAATGCGATTAGAGACTTTTTCTAAAAACGCGTACGGTAATTTCGCCCAATGGGCCGTCATAAAATCGATTGTTTCAACCGCGCGAATGGCAATCACGTGATCATACTGTCTCGCATCACCAATCACACCCACCGATTTAATCGGTAAGAAAACAGCAAACGCTTGATTAACACGATAATAAAGATCAGCCTTGCGCAATTCATCAATTAAAATGGCATCAGCAAGGCGTAATTTTTCCGCGTATTCTTTTTTAACTTCCCCTAAAATGCGAACCCCCAAACCAGGGCCAGGAAATGGGTGTCGATGCACTAATTCATGCGTTAAACCTAACGCCATGCCAAGGTTGCGCACTTCATCTTTAAATAATTCGCGTAATGGTTCAACTAATTTTAATTTCATGGCTTGAGGCAAACCACCAACATTATGGTGCGATTTAATCACGTGTGCTTTGCCCGTTTTCGTCGCCGCCGATTCAATGACATCCGAATAAATCGTGCCTTGCGCTAACCATTTCACTTGAGGTAATTTTTCTGCTTCCGCTTCAAACACATCAATAAATGTTTTACCGATAATTTTTCTCTTCTTTTCTGGATCAGCTTCACCCTGTAATGCATGATAAAATTGATCTTCAGCATCCACACAAATTAAGTGAATACCAAAATGTTTCTCAAAGATAGATTGGATTTCTTCTCGCTCATTAAGACGAAGCAGGCCTGTATCGACAAACACACAAGTCAACTGATCGCCTATCGCGCGATGCAATAAAAGTGCTGCAACTGATGAATCAACGCCACCGGATAAACCTAATATAACGTGATCGCTACCAACTTTTTCACGAATGTGATGTATTTGTTCATCAATGATATTTTTCGCGATCCACGTTGGTTGGCAGCCGCAAATATCCAACACAAAACGCTCCATAATACGTTTGCCTTGTAACGTATGCGATACTTCAGGATGAAATTGCAAGCCGTAAAAATGATGCGATTCATCCGCCATTGCTACTATCGGGCAACTATGTGTGGTCGCAATGGTTTTAAAATGTGGCGGCAACTGACTAACATGATCACCATGACTCATCCAGACATCCAATAAAGGGCTGCCCTCTTGCGTAAGATGATCTTCAATGCCTTGCAATAGACGCGAAGCCTCGCGCATTTCAACTTGCGCATAACCAAACTCACGATGCGCACTTGCTGCGGCGACTTTACCACCCAATTGCCCGGCCATGGTTTGCATGCCATAACAGATTCCAAGTACTGGACAGCCTAATTGGAAAACAATGGCTGGTGCGCGAGGCGTGGTTTCTTCGGTGACCGATTCAGGTCCACCGGATAAAATAATACCTGATGGATTAAACGCACGAATTGCTTCATCAGATAATTGCGCAGAATATACTTCACAATAAACGCCAATTTCTCGCACACGTCGACCAATTAATTGTGTGTATTGCGAACCAAAATCAAGTATTAAAATTTTCTCTGCGTGTATATCCATGGTTATAAATATTTCTCATCAAAATTATAATTAGGCGCTTCTTTAGTGATTTGCACATCATGCACGTGACTTTCACGCACACCCGATGGGCTCACGCGAACAAATTGTGTTTTCGTGCGAAGTGATACGATGTCAGGACAACCGGTATAACCCATGCCAGAACGCAAACCGCCAATCAATTGGCCCACGATATTCACCATTCTGCCTTTATAAGGAACGCGGCCTTCAATACCTTCGGGTACTAATTTCTCAGTATCAATCGCACCATCCTGGAAATAGCGATCACTTGAACCATGCCGTTGCGCCATTGCACCGAGTGATCCCATGCCGCGATACGATTTATAAGAACGACCATGATAAAGTTCGACTTCACCTGGCGCTTCTTCAGTACCTGCAAATAAACCACCTACCATAACAGCGGAAGCACCAGCGCCTAATGCTTTACAAATATCGCCGGAGAACCGGATACCACCATCAGCGATCACGCCAACTTCCGTTCCTTTTAATGCTGCACACACATTGGTAATCGCTGTTATCTGCGGCACACCGACGCCAGTGACGATGCGTGTCGTGCAAATTGAACCAGGACCAATACCCACTTTGACCGCATCAACACCGACATCGTGTAATGCTTTCGCTGCATCACCCGTTGCAATATTGCCTGCAATGACAGAAACCTTTGGATAATGCTTTTTAATCCAGCGAACGCGTTCAATCACATTTTTAGAATGTCCGTGTGCGGTATCAACGACAATGACATCAGCACGCGCAGCCATCAATGCTTCCACACGCTCTTCGGTATCAGCACCCGTCCCAACCGCAGCACCCACACGTAATTGCCCTTGCGCATCTTTACAAGCAGAAGGTTTTGCTTGTTCTTGCAAAATATCTTTAACGGTGATCATGCCCTGCAATTCTTCTTTATCGTTAATCACCAATACTTTTTCGATGCGGTGTTTATGCAATATTTTTTTCACAAATTCTCTATTCGCGATTTCTTTGACGGTCACTAAGCGTTCTTTCGGTGTCATTAAATTCGCAACCGGTTGATCGAGATTAGTTTCAAAGCGTAAATCACGGCTCGTGACGATACCCACGACTAAATTATTTTTTTCAACGACGGGAAAGGCATGAAAATTATATTTTTTACTGAATTCTAAGACTTGCCTAACGGTCGTTTCGGGGGTAACCGTCACGGGATCTGTCACGACACCGCTTTCAAATTTCTTCACTTTTCGCACCTGCGCTGCCTGGTCCAAAATGGGCATATTCTTATGAATAATCCCCATGCCACCTTCTTGTGCCAGTGCAATCGCAAGACGAGCTTCAGTCACGGTATCCATGGCAGCTGACAAAAGCGGGATATTCAGAATAATGTCGCGGGTCAATTTTGTTTTAAGATCAACATCTTTAGGCAGGACAGCCGACTCGCCCGGCAGGAGTAAAACGTCATCAAACGTGAGGGCCAATTCGTTTTGTGCTAGGCGTATCATGTTAATTCCCCTACTATATTAATTAAGATAGTTGCAGGTAAAAATTAACGACTCATTATACACATTTTTAGCCAATGTGGAGAAAATTATTCATGCGGACGGACTATTTTTTAGGGCTTTCAGAGGAAGGATTTCACCGTATTGCTTACACCGAATGGGGGAAGCCGAATAATACCCACCGCCCGATTATCTGCGCCCACGGCTTGACCCGTAACCGCCATGATTTTGATTCTTTAGCCAAACATTTCAGTTACTTAGGCTGCCACCTCTACTGCCCTGACATTGTTGGACGGGGTGACAGTGACTGGATGAAAAGCCCCATGCATTACACGTATGAGCAATATATTGCTGATATGAATGCATTGATTGCCCACTCAGGCGCGAAAACCATCGACTGGATTGGTAGCTCCATGGGTGGACTCATCGGCATGTTCTTGGCCGCCATGCCAAATTCCCCGATAAGACGCCTGGTCTTAAATGATATCGGGCCCCAAGTCCCCGCCAAAGGCATTAGCCGCCTCTCACGATATGCTGGCAGAGACCCTGAATTTAACAGCCTGAAAGAAGCCATTCAATATTACAAAATGATTTATAGCGATTTTGGTGACTTAAGCGATGAAGATTGGCACTATTTAACCGAAAAAAGTATCAAGGAAATTAGGCCAGGAACATTTAGCTCCAAAGTCGATCCCGGCGTTACGCTTGCCGCCGCCAAAAGCAAAATCGCCTGGCAAGCCTTCCTCCATCCAATAAAAGCGATGGAAGGCACTTTATTCGATGTTAATTTATGGCAAACCTGGCGTAACATAAAATGTCCGGTGCTTGTTTTACACGGTGAACAATCTGATATTTTACTGCCAGAGATCATCGACAAAATGCAGGCAACGCATGACAAAACCGAGGTGTTGCATGTTCCTAATGCAGGACATGCACCAGCACTCCTGGACCAAACCCATCAAGAAATGATATACCGATGGCTAGCGCAACATGATTGATGGATTAACAGTAAAATGAAATCATATGAATTTGATGAACAAGATGATCAAACTGTCTATAGCGTCAGTGAACTCAATAATGACGTTAAATTATTACTGGAAGATACCTTCACGAGCGTTTTTGTTGAAGGTGAAATTTCAAATTTCATTGTACCAAACTCCGGTCACTGGTATTTCTCACTCAAAGATGCGAACGCGCAAGTGCGCTGCGCCATGTTTCGCGGCAGCCAGCGTAAATTAGGCTTCACCCCAAAAGATGGATCACACGTCCTGATTAAGGCGCGCGTCAGCCTCTATGAAAGCCGCGGCGATTACCAGTTGATTGCAGAAAGCATGGAAGAACGCGGCGAAGGTAAATTACAGCGCCAATTTGAAGCGTTAAAGAAAAAATTAGCGGCCGCAGGATTATTTGATACAGAACATAAAAAAGTATTGCCTCTCTTCCCTAACCAAATTGGTGTGATTACCTCAAGCACCGGTGCTGCCGTGCGTGATATCTTAAACGTATTAAAACGCCGCTATCCTTGCGCGCCTATCATTCTCTATCCAACCCTGGTCCAGGGAACGTCGGCAGCACAGAAGATTGCTTTTGCCATTGAACTTGCCAATCACCGCAACGAGTGTGACGTCATCATTCTTGCGCGCGGCGGTGGTTCACTTGAGGATTTATGGCCATTCAACGAAGAAATAGTGGCGCACGCCATTTATAAAAGCAAAATACCTATCATTAGCGGCATCGGACATGAAATTGATTTCACTATCGCGGATTTTGTTGCAGATAAGCGTGCACCAACGCCATCGGCAGCAGCAGAAATTGCCACCCCCGATAAAACAGAACTACTGCAACAACTCACCCATTCTTCGCGGCAAATCACACGTCAAATGCAGCGCCAATCAAATACGATGAAGCAACAATTACGCTTCACACAAAAACACTTATACCAACAACATCCTAAACGACAACTGATTGAAAAAGCGCAGCGTCTGGATTTTTACGAATTGACCCTGGTGCAATTACAAACCCGCTTACTGAATCGATTACAATCGACGCGCAGCGAGTTAGACAGTAAATTACATCGTCTAACACCCATCCATGCGATTCGTGCAGCCGAAAATCAAGCAACGCTGCACCAACAAAGCTTACTCAATAGCGTATTGACCACCTTGCATGCCAAAGAAACGCAGCTAGCAAATGCCGCCGCAACGCTTAATGCCATCAGTCCACTCGCCACGCTAACGCGTGGTTATGCCATTGCAACAACAAAAGCGGCACGTGTAATACATGATACGCATCAAGTCAACGTCGGTGACGAAATAGAAGTAAGATTAAGGCAAGGCACGCTCGGGTGTGTTGTTGAGAAAATAGATTAGTGTAATGGGTATAAATCCCTGTCATACCAGCTTGCACTGGTATGACAGTTGGCGTGCCGTATAAAGTTTAAAAATAAACTCTGTACATGACAAAAAATACATACTAGCCATTCACCCTTCGAGACGGCGCAAAAAGCGCGCCTCTGAGTGCGAACGGCCAGTTCATGGGCATATTTGGAACCCGTTCGTGCTGAGGAGGCGCGCTTTTTGCGCCGTCTCGAAGCATGAACGGGCAATTTTAAATTTTGTCGTGTACAGAGAAAAATAAATTGAGCGTTAAGCCGCGGCACTTTTGTCTGTTGCTGTACCCATATCAAAATAAATTTGATTATCATTTTCGCTGACTGAATCAAGCAATGAAATTAAATCTTGCAATTTACCGCTGTTTGCTTCCTTCTCTGATTTCAGTGACGCATTTTCTCTTTGCAATCTTTGCATATCTGTTCGCAAACTTTCAATTTCCGTTAATATTGTGACCATTTTTTCTTCTAATTTTTGTAACAGGTTTTCCGTCATGATAACTCCTTTTAATACTGGGCTGATTTATTGAAAGATTGTTTCGTATCATAGTACAAATCAAATGGAATAGTAAATCAGCAAGTAAGCGCCTCTCACTTGATTGGGATAAAGGCAATCGGCGTATTATCCTCATTCTGTTGCAAAAAACGCGGCAATCGAAAAGTGGGCGCTTCTTCGATACGATAACCAGTAAAAAGTGGCTGCAGCAGGCCAAGATGTGACTTGCGCGTCACATAAATTGTATTACTCGTTTTATCCGCAAGAAACGGGTTGGATTTTTGCAACGTATTGCGTCGACCCGTTGCGATGGACTCATCCAAATCGTATTTTTCAATGCTCGCTGCATGCTGCAAATAAAAATTAAGTTTACTCTCAGCATCGAGCATCACAATTCGCCATTCGTACCAAGGTTTTTCTTTTCTTGCTATCGTCTTTACCTTTTCTGTAAATTGAACCGAGCCGTATTGCGAATAATACCACTCTGGCAGTAAATCAATGGTTACCAATAAAATGAAAAAGGAGGCGATAATCATGAAAGCCGCCCATAATCGTCGTTTAGCTAACGTGCTTTTATCGGATAATATCCAATCCGCTGTAAAGAGAATGGCAAACGGCACCACCGGTATAACGTAATAGCTGCGACGTGATCCGCTTAAGGTAAAAAATAAAAAGACGATTGTGAGGGTCAATACTATCCATTTTGACTCAAGGCCCATGCGCCGAAAGCGCGTGAAGACACTCGCTAATGCCGGCAGGAAAAAGAAAAATGCGCCTGGCAAAAGATAAATAGGCAAATAAATAAAGTAAGTATAAATTGGATCTTTATGATCAAAAGGATGAAAGTAGCGAAGAATATTTTCACGATAAACAAGATACAAGCCATCTTCTGAATAGCTTGTTCCACCAATGTGGCTAGATAACCAAAACGGTAAGAGGTACACAATAATCGCTGGCAAGGTTGCAATCAATAATGGTAAACGCAAATGAGCCCGCAACGAACCCTGCAAACACATATCAATGAAAACCGCCAGTAAAGGAATCACCGCGCCAACCAAGCCTTTGCATAATGAGGTGATCGCGACAATCATAAAGAAAACGGCATAATCAAACGTTGTTGTTTGGTTGCGCTTTTCAAAATACCAAGCGATAGCGAGCAAAATGCCTGCAAGATTCAGCATATCAGCGCTACTGGTGCGCGCCCAAAAGACAAAGTAAAACGTCGTCAATAATAGCCAGCCAGACAACATCCCTAGCTTTTTATCTTTAAGCTGCGTCCCTATACGATAAATGGACCAAAGCGCAACTAACCCTGCGAGCGCTGAAGGAATACGCAAAGCCCATGTGGTCAAACCACCGAGCACTTGTGAAGCGAACGCAATCAACCAATAAGATAGCAACGGCTTATCGTAGTAACTCCGCCCATCCAGAAAGGGATGAAAAAAATCGTGCCGGCCAAACATGGCCATCACAATATCCGCCCAGCGATGTTCTTGCGTCCAAATCTCACGCGCACCCAGGAGGAGAAAGAGCAAAAGCGCGCCGCCAATTAATAAATAACGCAATTTTGCCTTATCGCCCCACAAAAAATCTGCTATCGTTGACAAATTCATATTGGCACTACAACCTAAAACCGGGTTAAGAAAGTGCCAGATTATACGGGCATATCGACAGAAAATTCAAATTTATAGACTAGGGTGCATACGTATGTTTAAAGGCAGTATGGTTGCATTGGTCACGCCAATGCATGAAGAGGGTTCCATCGACAAAAAGGCATTCGCCGATCTCATCGAATGGCATATTGCATCAAAAACAGAGGCGATTGTGATCGCTGGCACAACGGGTGAATCAGCTACCCTTTTGCCCGACGAACAGTATGAACTTATTTCACTCGCGGTAAAACAAATCGCAGGACGCACGCCGGTGATAGCAGGAACTGGTAGTAATTCCACCCAAACCACCGCCCTTTTAACTGAAAATGCAAAACGCGCAGGGGCTGATGCCTGCTTAATTGTCACTCCTTATTACAATAAGCCGACGCAGCATGGCCTATACCAACACTACAAATACGTTGCAGAAAAAACCGACCACCCAATTATTCTCTACAATGTACCCAGCCGAACCGGTTGCGACCTCCTTCCCGAGACCGTTCTACGTTTATCGACGGTAAAAAATATCATTGCAATCAAGGAAGCAACCGGCAAGCTCGAACGGGCAAACGATATCATGGCGCGTTGTGATAAACGGTTTCATGTGTATAGCGGTGATGATGCAACCGCATTGGAATTGATGCAGCACGGCGCCAAGGGAGTCATTTCAGTCACTGCTAATGTCGCACCCGAGAAAATGCATGCCATGTGTACTGCGGCATTAACCGGGAACAATACGCTTGCCAGTAAACTTAATAATGAACTCATGCTGCTGCATCAACGTCTTTTTCTCGAATCAAATCCCATTCCGACCAAATGGGCGCTTTATAGCATGGGTAAAATCAAAAATGCGCTTAGAATGCCGCTCTTGCCACTAGACAACCAATACCACGAAGCGGTAAAAGAAGCCTTGAATCATGCAGGAGTAAAATAACAAATGGCTTTTGTCAGATATTGCTTGATTATTTCATGTGCGGCTTTTCTCGCCAGCTGCTCTTATCTCGGAAAAATACCCGGTGTTGGTGGTCGAGAAAAAGAATACTTGGCAGCAAGAAGCGTGCCGCCAATTCAAATTCCACCAGGGCTTACCTCAGATGCATTTCAAACGGCCTACCCTGTTTCTTACCGACAGTATCCAGAAAGCGCAAAAAACGTTAGTATCGTTCCGCCTGGTTTAGCCAGTGGAAAGTAGACGAAAACTCAGATAATCTACGCGCTCACGGAGAGGTACCGAAGCGGTCATAACGGCGCCGATTCGAAATCGGATGGGGAGTTCATCCTCCCACGAGGGTTCGAATCCCTCCCTCTCCGCCAACTTAGTTAGAAAGGAAACCCGCGATGGAACCCATTGATCATCTCATCCATGCCAAATGGCTTATTACGTGTGAAGAAAATAATCGTGTTCTCGAAAATCACGCCCTTGCCATCAAAGCAGGCAAGATTCTAGCCCTAGTGCCAAGCAAAGAAGCCAAACAAAAATATCAAGCCGCCACAGAAGAACACTATCATTCGCATGCCGTGATGCCTGGTTTTATCAATAGCCACACGCATATTGCGATGAATATTTTCCGCGGCCTTGCAGATGACCTTGAATTAATGGACTGGCTTAATAATTACATTTGGCCGGCGGAAGGCAAATGGGTAAGTCACGATCTCGTTTACGATGCATCAAAACTCGCCATGGCTGAAATGATACGTGGCGGTACCACTTGCTTTAACGATATGTACTTCTTTTTACAAGCGAGCGCAAAAGCCGCCGATGAAGCAGGTATCAGGGCCCACATCGGGATGACAATCATTGATGTACCAACCGCCTGGGCAAAAACAACGGATGAATATTTTGCGAAAGCATTGCAATTTTACGATGAATATAAAAACCATCCACGCGTAACACCGACAATGGCGCCACATTCAACCTATACGGTTTCCATTGAGAATTTAATCAAGGCCAAAGAAATTGCCGATCAATACAAACTTAAAATAAATATCCATCTGCAAGAAGCACCGTCTGAAATCGCGCAATCCATGCAACAATATCAAAAACGACCGCTTGAAAGATTGCATGACATTGGCATGGTGAATCCAAATCTCATTGCGATACACATGACACAGCTGAATGATCGTGATTTTGAAATGTTGGCAGAAACAAAACCTAACCTCATCCACTGCCCAGAATCCAACATGAAACTGGTGAGCGGCAGCTGTCCTGTCGAAAAACTCCTAACACGTGGCATTAATGTGGCACTGGGAACCGATGGCGCTGCCAGCAATAACGACTTAGATATGTTTGGTGAAATGCGTTCCGCTGCCTTTTTTGGAAAAGTCATCGCAAATGATCCAAAGGCTGTCAATGCCGAAACGGTGTTAAAGATGGCAACACTGCATGGGGCAAAGGCCCTTGGTATTGATCACTTGACTGGGTCATTGACCCCTGGTAAAGCCGCTGATTTTATTGCGATTGATCTTGATAGCGTGGAAACACAACCGGTTTATCATCCTGTTTCACAACTCGTCTACGCCACCCCCCGGCATCAAGTCACGGATGTATGGGTCAATGGCAAACCTATTCTAAAAAACAGAGAGTTACTGACACTGGATGAGAAAGAATTGATAGCGAAGGCACGAAGCTGGCGTGATAAAATCAGTCCTGCGCGCTACACGATAAGCACTGCAATAAAATAAAAAAATAGGTATAATCCCCCGCTGCCCGCGTAAGCCCGTCAGGGACTGAACGCGGGACAATATTCAAATAACTAACTATCATCGAGGGTCAACACCATGCCAATTGAACGCACACTCTCTATCATCAAGCCAGATGCTGTTTCTAAAAACCACATCGGCGACATCATTAGCCGATTTGAAAAGAAAGGCTTGCGCGTTGCGGGTGCGAAAATGCTCCGTTTGAGCAAAGCACAGGCTGACGCTTTTTATGCCGTCCATAAAGAACGTCCTTTCTTCAAAGCACTCGTTTCCTTCATAAGCTCGGGACCTGTCCTTGTGCAAGTGCTTGAAGGTGAAAATGCAGTTCTCAAAAATCGTGAAATCATGGGCGCAACCAATCCAAAAGAGGCAGCTCCCGGTACCATCCGTGCTGATTTTGCTGAATCGATTGATCACAATGCCGTTCATGGATCAGATTCCGCTGAGACGGCGAAACAAGAAATCGCCTTCTTCTTTACGTCCGAAGAAATTTACACGCACGTGCCAGAAAGCGAGCTTGCCTAAATGACAGCACTGTCTGCTGCAAAGCCTAATTTGCTGGGGTTGGATCGCAAGGCGATGCGAGCGTTTTTCGAGCAAATTGGCGAAAAACCTTATCGCGCAGATCAATTACTAAAATGGATACACGCTGTTGGTGTCACTGATTTTAGTCATATGACCAATCTCAGCAAACCGCTGCGCGATGCGCTCACTCACCTCGCAGAGATCACCTTACCCGAGGTGATTTATGAGAAGGCGGCGGCAGATGGTACTTATAAATGGCTGCTTCGCCTCTATGATGGTAATTGCATCGAAACCGTTTTTATCCCTGAAAAAACGCGTGGGACCTTATGCATTTCCTCGCAAGTTGGCTGCATCCTCAACTGTGATTTTTGCTCAACGGGTAAACAAGGTTTTAACCGCAACTTAAGCACAGCGGAAATTATCAGCCAACTCTGGGTTGCCGTCCGCAAACTCTCAGAAAATGGGGGTAAGCATGACCATATAGTAACGAATGTCGTCATGATGGGCATGGGTGAACCCTTACTTAACGTTCCGAATGTGGTTCCGGCACTCAATCTGATGCTAGATGACTTTGCCTACGGCCTGTCAAAGCGGCGTGTTACGGTGAGCACCTCTGGTGTGATCCCAGCCATTTATCAATTGCGCGAAGAAACTGACGTGGCCCTTGCCGTTTCTTTGCACGCGCCCAATGATGAACTCAGAAATAAACTAGTACCACTCAACAAAAAATATCCATTGAAAGAACTGATGGCTGCCTGTAGAGATTACTTTAAAGATGATAGAAGACGCTCTGTCACGATGGAGTATGTCATGCTAAAAGGCGTGAATGATCAACCCGAGCACGCAAGGCAACTGGTTAAGCTACTATCAGACGTCAAGGCAAAAATGAACTTGATCCCGTTTAATCCCTTTCCACATACGGACTATGAACGGTCCGATGATGCAACCATAGCCCGTTTCCAGCATATCTTGATGGAAGCTGATATTAATACGACGGTTAGGCGCACAAGGGGTGATGATATTGACGCGGCTTGCGGACAATTGGTTGGGCAGGTAAAAGATAAAACACGGCGCCATCAGCGATATTTAAACGATGCGGCAAAAAAAGTCATTGGCGAGAGCGTCTGAACATCTTATCATTGCTATATCGGACTAAGGACAGCGACATGACAAACGAATCACAAGTTGCAACTACAAATGATGAATCAACCGCCGCGGCCTTTGGCGCACGGTTAAAAGCAACCCGTAAACAACAAGGGCTTGAGATTAAAGACGTTTCAGCGCAATTACGCTTAAACGAAAAAGTCATTGAGAGCCTTGAAGAAGGCGTGTACCTGGATACTATCCCAACGACTTTCCTGCGCGGGTACCTTCGAGTCTATGGAAAATTTCTGCAGATTCCGGCAGACGAAGTTAAAGCGGCGATTGAACCCATCAAGGCACCTCCTCTGCCATTAGCATTTCCAAAAGCAGAATCATCGACAGCTTTTACCAGTGAAAACTATTACATGCGGTTTTTTACGTATCTTATTGTTTTCACCATGTTTGGCTTAGTTGGCACTTGGTGGCACAATCATACGTCAACGACAGAAAGCACTCAGCTGCTTAGCGCGCAAAATGAAACCAGCATTCCTATCGCCCAATCAGCATCCACCGCGATACAAAACGTACTAGGGGGCAATCAACCAGCGTCTGCCGAAAAAGCACCCACGCACGCATTACCGCTAGCAGCTCAAACAGCGAACACTGCCGCACCGCTTTCGCAAACCAATAAAGCCGATGCCTCGATGCCCCCACAGGCTTCTATTGCCTTAGCGGCGCCAAAGAGCGTTAAGCACGTTGATGATGGTCTCTACGGCGAAGATGCTGAGGATGAAGCGAATACGAACGAGTAAACGGTTTAAAGCGCTTTAGCATGGCTTCAACACCCAGGCTACTTATATCGATGCGCGAAACACAATTATATGATGGTAGCCCGTATTGAGCGCAGCGAATACGGGGTCAACCTTATATTACTCTCCACCCCGGGTTACGCGCGATGCGCTAACCAGGGCTACGCTCACTGATGGATTAGCTGCGAGTCCATCCGACAATTATTAGAAACATGAGGAAACAATAATGCCCACGATGATCCAGGCTGTTCGCGGCATGAATGATATTCTTCCACCAGAGACACGACACTGGCAGTACGCAGAAAGTATTTTCCGCCATATTTTGCAAGGCCATGGTTATCAGGAAATTCGCCTCCCTATTCTTGAGAAAACAGAACTATTCAATCGCTCCATCGGCGAAGTGACCGATATCGTTGAAAAGGAAATGTACTCTTTTGTTGATCGCAATGAAGAAAACCTGACCCTGCGACCCGAGGGAACAGCGAGCTGTGTTCGCGCCGGTATTGAGCATGGTCTACTCTATAACCAAATTCAACGCCTCTGGTATACGGGGCCTTTTTTCCGTCACGAACGTCCGCAAAAAGGCAGATACCGGCAATTTCACCAGTGTTCTGCGGAAGTATTTGGTCTTCTAGGTCCCGATATAGATGCTGAACTGATCAGCATGTCAGCGCTTTTGCTCGAAAAATTAGGTGTTAGACCGTATGTCACCTTACAAATTAATTCGCTAGGCACGCTGCAATCGCGTAAAATCTATCGCGACGCATTAGTGCGCTACTTAAAAGCGCACGAAAAAGACTTGGATCAAGATAGCTTGAAGCGGCTCAATAAAAATCCGTTGCGGATTTTAGATAGCAAAAACCCCGAGCTTAAAAAAATCATTGGGGGCGCGCCCAAATTACTTGATCACCTTGATGAAGATTCCTTAAAACATTTTGAAAAACTACAGGAATACTTAACGGATGCGGGTGTCTCATTTGAAATCAACCCCAATCTTGTACGCGGCCTCGATTATTACACGAAAACCGTTTTCGAATGGGTCACTGACAAATTGGGTGCCCAAGGTACCATCTGCGCGGGCGGGCGTTATGACGGCCTCGTTGCGCAATTGGGCGGCAAACCTAATTATGCGCTAGGTTTTTCATTTGGCATGGAACGCACGATCTTACTCATGCAACAGGCAGGCATCACCTGTGAAGAAGCCGCGATGCCGCATGCTTACCTTGTCACCGATGGCGAGGAATCGTTCGCGGAAGGTTTAAAACTCGGCAATTACTTGCGTGGCAAACTCGATGATTTACGGCTTATTTTGCACTGCGGTGGTGGCAGCCTAAAAAACCAATTCAAAAAAGCAGATAAGAGTGGCGCACAATTTGCCATCATTATTGGTGAGCATGAACGCAAAAATCATTCAGTATCAATTAAGGCCTTGCGTGAAGAACTTCCACAGCAAACGCTTTTTCAAGATGAGCTTGCGGAATATCTTCGATTAAAAATTTCGAAAAAATGATGATTCACACTGACTGAAAAATTTGTTTTAATACAGTGCGAGTAATGACGGACATTGGCCACTGTTGTACAGTCAGATGAGGATTATCTTTTGACAGATTATTTAACTGAAAAAGAACAAATCGAGTTACTAAGAAACTGGATTAAAGAATATAGCCTATACATCCTGGCCGGATTTGCCATGGCGGGACTGGTACTCTTTGGCTGGCGGGAATGGCAGCAACGTGCGGCTAAAATTCAAATGCACGCTTCTTCTGTTTATGACGAAATGCTTGCTATGCGCAGTCAAAACAATAGCGAAGCCACCATCGTACAAGCGAAAAAATTAGTCAAGCATTACCCACAAACAGTTTACGGTGAACTAGCCACCTTCATGCTTGCCAAAGATGCGGTTGCAAAAAATAATTATCAAGCAGCGGAAGAGCGTTTGAATTGGGTAATTGACCACAGCCGCAATATGTCCTTCCGCCAAATTGCCCGCATTCGCCTTGCAAGACTACAGCTTGCCTTAAAGAAACCGGATGATAGCTTGAAAATGCTGCAAAAAGTGGATGATCCCAGTTTTGCAGGCTTGATCAACGAGGTTAAAGGTGATGCTTATCTTGCGATGAATAATCCCAACATGGCGCGCCAATCTTATCAAGCAGCATTAGCCAACTTGCCTAGTGCACTCGAAATGCGGCCCTTATTACAAATGAAGTACGATAATTTAACCTGATCCTAAACCTTTTCGAGTATTGATTATGAATAAAATAATACGAACCAGTGGTGTCCTGCTGCTCACTGCATTGATTGCTACTGCATTAACAAGCTGCGAATTACTTGAAAACGATAACACCCCCACACCGACGCCGCTTGCGCCAATCCATCCTGAGGTGCACCCTCAATTACGCTGGTCACTCAAAGCCAATAGTGGTGTTGGCAAAGAATACTTGAAACTAACGCCTGCGGTTGATGAAACGAACATTTATACCGCGAGTACAAACGGCACCTTAGTTGCCCTCAATAAGGAAACGGGGCGCGAATATTGGCGCACACAAACCGCATTGACTATCCTGACCGGTCCTGCTGCAGGTAATGGCATCGTTGTCGTTGGCAGCCGCGAGGGAGTCATTGCTGCCTATCGACAATCTGATGGTCGATTGATATGGAACACCAACCTCCCTGGCGAAATACTGGCGAACCCCGCTATTGGTGATAATCGCGTCATCGTTAAAACCGTCGATGGCTACGTACGCGCCCTATCCACTGAAAGCGGCCATGAAGTATGGTCTTATCAACAAACCGAACCCAGCCTGATTTTACGCGGCGGTAGCGCACCACTCATCAAGGGAAATAGCGTACTGGTCGGCTTTGCCAATGGCAGTCTCGCCAAACTCGGCTTGCGTGAAGGTCACGAACAATGGCAGCAACCCATTGCCATACCGCAAGGTGCTTTTGCCATTCAGCGCATGATTGATATTGATGCAACCCCCATCATCTATGATTATCGCGTGTATGCAGCTACTTACCAGGGCAATATCGAAGCACTGGAGTGGTCCTCCGGCCGCGTTCTCTGGTCGCATCCTATCTCTACTTACACTGGCATGATTGCAGATAGTGAACATGTCTTTTTATCCAATGCTGAAAGCCACGTCTGGGCGTTTAACGCCGATAGCGGCTTAGTAAGCTGGCGTCAAACTGGCTTAACAGCGCGACTCGTCACAGGTCCTGCCGATATGGGAGGTTATATTGTCGTTGGCGATGCCGAAGGCTATTTGCACTGGCTAGACAAGCGCGATGGGCATGTCGCTGCAAGGCGCTATATTGGCCCCATTTTTGCCACACCCTTTGTGCAAAATGGTGTACTATACGCCTTTACTAATAATGGTTACCTGTCGGCATTTTCTCTATAATCAGCCGCCACTAACAACATAATAGATAGGCACACATGCTACCAGTCGTTGCGATCGTCGGCCGACCGAATGTCGGTAAATCGACCTTATTTAACTGCTTAACACGCTCCCGGAATGCGCTTATCTCAGCGGTTCCCGGCACGACTCGCGACCGTCAATACGGCGAGGTCAATCTTCACGGTCGACGTTTTATCATTGTCGATACCGGCGGGCTTTGTGAAGAACAGGGTGAGATTGATAGTCAAATTACCAAACATGCCCTGCAAGCCGTGAAAGACGCGGATAAGGTGCTTTTTCTGGTTGATGCCAGAGCGGGCATAACCCCTGAAGATCAAACTATCGCAAACATCTTGCGCCGTTTAGGTAAAAATATTTTGTTAGCGATTAACAAAACAGAAGGGCTTGATACCGCCAGTCTGACAGATGCTTACGAACTCGGCATGGGAACACCGGTTGCACTAGCTTCTGCGCATGGTTCTGGCATTGACGATTTGATCAATACGCTCTTTCCCATGGAAACAGATGAAGAAAACGCTCCTGCAGATAACCTCAAAGAAAAGCGTATACGCCTTGCGATTGTGGGTAGACCAAATGTCGGTAAATCAACCTTAACTAATCGTATCCTGGGTGAAGAACGCGTTATCGTGCATGATTCACCGGGGACGACGCGTGATAGCATTTACATTCCACTTGATCGGTTTGATCAATCTTATACCTTGATTGATACGGCGGGCGTCAGGAAGCGAAAAAAAATTGCTGACATACCGGAAAAATTTTCAGTCGTCAAAACACTGCAAGCTATTGAAGATGCGCATGTCGTTCTCTATATCATCGATGGACGCATCGGTGTCTCTGATCAAGATTTAAAATTATTAGGCTTTATTCTGGATTGCGGACGCGCTTTAGTGATTGCCGCCAATAAATGGGATGGCATGACGCCAGAAGCAAGAGAACGTGCACGAGCAACGATAGACAGACAACTCGATTTTGTCGGTTTTGCCCGCGTGCATTTTATTTCTGCTTTACACGGTAGCGGTGTAGGTACTTTATTTGATTCAGTAAATGAAGCGTATCAAGCTGCCACAAAGAAATTATCAACCCCCGAACTTTCTCGTTTACTGCAAAAGGCGTTAGTCACACACTCACCGCCATTAGTACATGGTCGCCGCGTCAAATTGCGCTATGCGCATCCGGGCGGCAACAATCCGCCTTCCATTATTATTCACGGTAATCAGGTGCATGATTTACCTGAGAGTTATCGAAAATTCCTGGTGAATTTCTTCCGTACTGAACTCAATTTAGTGGGCACACCAGTACGCGTTGAGTTTAAGGCGAATAAAAATCCGTACGAGGATAGAAGGTAGCGAGATCCCTCGCTACGCTGTCACTGCTCGCACGTCTGCGAGCCCGCGTTTTTTGCGGGCGTGGCAATCCAGTTTTCAACTGCCTCTTGGATTGCTTCGTCGCAAAAAGCGCTCCTCGCAACGACGAGCCTCCTGCAGCATACGCTGAGCTATCGCGCTATGCTTCAATCCCTAAAATTCACAAACTGTAGCGGAATTTCCACTTTTGCTTCGCGCAGATATGCGATGATTTCCTGCAAATCATCGCGCTTTTTGCCCGTCACACGCACTTGATCACCCTGTATCGCTGCCTGGACTTTACACTTGGTATCTTTGATCAGCTTGACCAGTTTTTTTGCATCCTCACCCTCAATGCCTTGCTTGATCTCAATGGTCTGCTTCGCTTCATTAAGATTCACACTCATTTCTTTATATTGCAAAGAACGTAAATCAATCTGACGTTTTGATAACTTATTACGCAGTATTTCGTCAACTTGCTTCACTTGGAAATCGGTTGGCGCAATAATCGTAATTTTATCTTTATTCAACTCAAGACGCGCATTCGTATCTTTAAAATCAAAACGAGTCGATACTTCACGATTAGATTGATCGACCGCATTGGTAATTTCATGATTATCGATAGTTGAAACAATATCAAACGAAGGCATACAGTTCCCCTACAGTTTAAAAACATATTATTTATACAAAAACACCAGCGGTTCCCGCTGAACCTTACGCGATGGGGGTTCCCTAAGGGGGAGAATCGCGATTCTCCCCCTTAGGTGCAAGCAAAAACTTGTTTTTTGCGCAGCATCAAAACAAGAAAGCCTTCCCGCGTTTTTCAGCGGGAATGGCTGCAAAAACACAGCAAAAACCGCTGCAAAGTGGTCTTACTTTAACATGACTTGCACAAGAATAGCGACTGTGGAAATATGGCCTTGACAGCACCCCTCTCACTTACTACGATTCATCTGACAATAAAAAAGATGAGATCATTTCATGCCGTTAGAGTCTATCCGCGCACTGGTAAGTGAAGATATAGAATCCACTGATCAGTACATTATCTCGCAACTGGAATCTAACATTCCAATGATCACACAAATGATTGAATACGTCCTCGCCTGCGGTGGCAAGCGGGTACGTCCCATGATTTTATTATTAAGCGCCAAAGCGCTCGCCCATCGTGGTCAGGAGCATATCGCGCTTGCTGCGGTCATTGAGCTCATTCATACTGCGACCCTCTTGCATGACGATGTAGTCGATGGCTCTACCTTAAGACGCGGTAATCAAACAGCGCATACCATCTGGGGCAAAAATGCGAGCGTTTTAGTCGGGGACTTTCTCTATTCACGCGCTTTTCAAACCGTCGTTGATTTAAGACATCAACGTATTTTGGATATTTTCGCAAAAGCGACGCATTACATTGCAGAAGGTGAGATTTTACAGCTGATTAACTGTAATAATCCGGACACCACTGAAGCATTTTATTTCGATATCATCCAACGCAAAACAGCAAAATTATTCGAAATCTCATCACAATTAGGCGCACTACTTGCCACTAACGCTGAAGAAGAAGTGAATGCACTACGGGATTACGGTATGCATCTTGGACTTGCTTATCAATTGATCGATGATGCGCTTGACTACAGCCAGTCAGCTAAAGAAACGGGTAAAAATGTAGGGCAAGATATTGCTGATGGCAAAACCACCCTGCCCCTCATTCACGCCATGCGTAAAAGCAAGGGCAAAGACCTCGACCTCTTGCGTGATGCTATTCAAACTGGCTCCAGCAAAAAGCTAAAGACTATTCTTCAGATTATTGAATCTACCGATGCGATAAAGTACACTGCCGACACTGCAAAAGAGCACAGTGAACGCGCAAAAGCCGCGCTTTCAATCATCCCAGCCTCCTCTTACCGTCAGGCGCTGGAAAACTTAAGTGATTTTGTAGTAAGCAGAAACTATTAGATATTCGGGGTGTGGCTCAGCCTGGTAGAGCGCTGCCTTCGGGAGGCAGATGTCGCAGGTTCAAATCCTGTCACCCCGATATAAAATCCTTCTTTATTCTAACCCTGCTTCCAACGTAAACGTTTACGCCTGCGTCTGCGTTCCCGTCTTTTCCCTGCTTAAAAAATCAAATCCGGTAACGCAGGCGCAGACGTTTACGAAAATCTCAGGAAACTTATATGCGATTAGATCACGAGAAATTAGATGTTTATCAGGCAGCGCTTGAATTCACTCTATTAATGAATAAAGTCATAAAAGAATTGCCGAAAGGAAATTCGCATCTTGCTGACCAAGTGCTACGAGCAAGTACTTCCATTCCACTCAATATCGCCGAAGGCGGAGGCGAATTTTCTAAAAATGAAAAAGTGCGTTTTTATAGAATCGCCAGACGATCCGCAACTGAATGCGCCGCTATCCTTGATATCTTCCAGCGCCTAAATCTAATCGATAAAAGAAATCAATAATGTCAGACGGCGCATGGTGAGGCTCTCGAGTAAATATTAGTGAATGTGTTTAGTGAGTTGCGCATATTGGCTCAATTATTAGTCAGTTGTCACTAACATATTTAGCCCACCCCTAACACTATTAATCCTATCTTGATAGGATTTATACCCTTAATTCTTTGCAATCTGATATATATCCTAGTATAATAGGATTTTAAAGGTAATTGCGACACTTTTACGAAATAAAGCCAGGATACTAGGATTTATGAAAAAACTGACAAAATTGAAGAATCCATCTCTGGAACATACGCTCACAGCCACATTGCTTGGTCAGGCAATTAAAGCAAGGCGTACGCAAAGCGGTTTACGCTTGGAAGACGCCGCAGCGCTTTGTGGTGTGGCAAAGCAAACTTTTATGAAAATAGAGCATGGACATCCTACCAGTCAGTTGCAAAGTATATTGCAGATATGTTCTGCGCTGGGAATAAAAATCTATATTGCACCATGGCACAATGATGAAGAGACAACAGATGACTGGAAATGAAAATGAATTAAATGCTTATTTAGGTGGAGTCATCATTGCTCGCTTGTTGTTGCAGGACGATCAGATATTTTTGAAATATACTCAAGATTGGCAAAAATCCGGTTACGCCATCTCACCCCATTTACTATTATCTGATGAAATCCCAACAGTAAATATACAACGCTATTTACGTAACCTGTTTCCCGAAGGAGAAGTGCTAGACACACTGCTGACAAATTTGCATTTAAGTAAAGCCAATACATTTGGGATTATTCGTACGTTGGGAGCAGATACGTCCGGTTCACTTTTATTCTTGCCTTCAGGACAATCAGTACCAACCTCTTCTTCGTTCAGAGTCATCACATCTGCTGAAGTCGAGAGGCGACTAGATGAACGAGATGAGTATAGCTTGATTATCTGGGATGGAAAGCCCCGCCTTTCTATGGCTGGTGTGCAAGATAAAATAAATGTTTCAATTAATACAGATGACCAGATGGGATTTGGTGAGGGAAAATTAATTTCTACACATATATTAAAATTCGAAAAACAAAAATTGTCGCATCTAGTCATTAACGAATATGTAACCATGCAACTTGCCAGACAATGTGGAATGCAAGTTGCCAATGTTGAGCTGAAACGTTTTGGAAAATACCCGACATTATTAATTGAGCGCTTTGACAGAAAATTAATTTCATCTAATGAAGTAATGCGTAGACATGTCATTGATGGTTGTCAGGCGCTGAATCTACCACCTGAATATAAATATGAAAGAAATTTTGGTAGCGGTCGTGATGTAGCGCATATTCGTGATGGCGCAAGCCTGGCTAAATTATTTGATTTTGCAAATAAATGCACGAATCCAGCTGAAACTAAAAGCAAAATGCTCGATTGGGTATTATTCAATTTATTAATTTATAATTATGACGCGCATGGCAAAAATATCAGCTTTTTTGTTGGAAAACATGGTATGTCGTTAACTCCATTTTATGATCTGGTCAATATCAAAATGTATCCGCAATTTGAGAATGAAATGGCAATGGTGCTTGGCGATGATTTTGATGGCGAGACTATTAGAGCATATCAATTAGCTGACTTTGCAGATAACTGTCAATTGTCGCGTCCTTATCTTGTAAAGCAATTAAAAAACATGGCGCCAACATTGCTTTTAGCTTTAGATAAAAATAATATTTTTGACGTTGCATGCAATGAGCAAGAAAAGCATTACCTTGAACAGTACCAGCAGATGGTACGAAAACGTTGCGAGTACTTTCTTGAGCAAGCAGATGAAATTATGTCTGTAAAGTTATGAGCGAATTAAATTCAGCGTGCCATGGCTTGGCTACATATAAATGATACTTTCTTCGGGGTTACGAAACAAATTCCAATCGCGACCCCCTTAAATTAGCGCTGTCGCGAGAGCGTCAAGTTATAAACTTAGCATTACCCCTTGTTCAGGCATAATTAATTTTACGCCAATATCATTTTGTTGGGACAATTCATTTATCACTTGCTCTCTTGTATCTTGCTGAGCATTTGAAAAATCAACCAATCGAGGTTTAACGTGAGTTACAACCACCGGTAACCCTCGTAAGGAATTTTTTAAATATAAAGGATTAACCATGGCCGCCAACTGTCGTAATTCAGCCATAAATAAATTTGGTTTTAAATGACCAAATAATTTATTATCGGGCTGGGAGTTTAAAAATGAACATTCAAGCATAATGCCATGAAGCTGTTTATTGATGATGAGGGGTGAAATTTCCTTCCAAATATTTTCTATGTTTGTCGATTTTTCTATGCTATCGGCGCCTGTATCACCAAAATATAAAATATATTCTGTTTTATACCGTATTAAAAAAGCGCTTGATGCCATCCCTCCATGATTCAAAGGAAAGACTTTTACCTGCATATCCGTATTAGGAATGGCAATCCATTGTAGTAATGGCATAGTTTGATAATGCTGATAATTTAAGTGTGGAGTTTCACCTGCATCTCCAAAATTTCCCCAAACAGACCAATTAAAAATATTTTTCTGCAATGCTTGCATTGTTTCTTCACGCGCCATAATTGTTTGCTGCTCTCGCAATTCGGGTTGCGCCATCACGAGACCCATAAGATGATCAAGATGCGCGTGAGAAATGAGGTAAGCAGGAATATATTTTTGCAGCAAATCTTCAACATTTTTGTTATGTACTGATTGTCGATCGACTGCAACTAGAAGTCCATACACCAAAGTACCCGAATCAAGAGCCGTATAATTTTCGCTTTCGATAGTCTTTAATAAATAAGCTGATAAATTCCCATCCTTCAAACCACCATAGACTCCAAGAGGAAGAATTTCGAAGACAGGTGCACAATATCCCGCACTAGATAATAAAAAAATAAAAACTGTAATCAATAACTGACGCATACATTATTTCCTCCAAATTTGTGAACATACTAATATAGGAGGAATTTATAGATTTACCGTATTTATACGGTAGTGGTAACTCATTAAAATGATTGCATGATAGCGAGGTGATTCAACCTTGAAGGGATTTGATTTTGATAGCCATTTGAAACAGCTTTTACCAGTATTTCAGCTTTGTTCTGGCAATTCATTTTATTTTTGATATTTTCTATATAAGACTCAACCGTTCGTTTTGATAACGAAAGCAAACCCGAAATTTCTTTTGCAGTTTTACCTCGGATCAATAAAAAAACACATTCGCATTCACGTGTTGTCAATTTAAATTTATTATGATAATGGCCCAATGTGTAATTTTGAAACCCTAAGTCTAGCTTATTATCGACTTGACTTAGGATATGGAAAACATCCGCTTTATGCCAAGGGCGGCAATAATAAATTAATCCAGTGATGGTATTTTCTTTGTTAATGATGGGGCTTTTTTCTAATAAAAAAACAGTATTAGTTTTTGAATCTCTATGCACTGCTGATATTTTGTCACCCTTTAATACGCACAGATCTTGCTCTAAAAACACTTTATTATCTTCAGCAGATGCAGGCGATAATTCTTCATCAGTTTTACCGGTAATATCCTTTAGATACCTAACACCTTTTAATTCAAGCAAAGACTTGTTTGCACCCTGATAGCTGCGATTAACATCCTTCCAACCAATATGTCCTGGCATGTGGTCTAGCAGTGATTTGTCGAGTGTCAACATACGGATTTGCTCTCTAACAAGGTTGGTTTTGAGGTGTTGTTTCAGTGAGTTGAATAATACGCTAACCTTATTCTTGATAAAAGCGAATATTGCTTCTTATGCGTAAGCGTTTGAGCGTGTATATGCCCAAACGCTTACGTTACTAATAACTGCGCATAAACAAAAGTTCCCTTATTTTTATATCTGTCAGTTACTGCGAAATTTGGCTCCGAGTATGCACATAGTATGCAAGCTGAATGTACGGCAGTGTATTTCGGTGAACAACCAAATACAAGGAAATTAATATAACTGATTAATTATTATAAGTTTATTGTTCACCGTTGTTCATGGTAGTTCACCATGGTTCATTGATGATTTGCCTTCGGGAGGCAGATGTCGCAGGTTCAAATCGCAGATTCAAATCCTGTCACCCCGATGAATTTCGTGTACAATTAGCCTCATGACAAAACGCAGAGCAACACTTCAACAAGTCGCGATTGATTTACTG
>Ga0155585_1082_pt1 | contig 25712 bp, 24 predicted proteins | sample RifCSPhighO2_12_FD_107242 | JGI IMG/M metagenome (GOLD analysis project Ga0155585, IMG submission 107242) | Gammaproteobacteria bacterium RIFCSPHIGHO2_12_FULL_43_28 | reverse complement strand
CTGGCATGACACAGTTTGATGAATGCTCTCCAATAAATAGGCAATCACACATGAAATCGAAATCAACCACGGCGTCTACCTTCGAGATGTCCAACCAGCTCATTCCATTGCTATTAATTTTAGCACAATATAAATGGGATATACTGTAAGTGTAAACAGTCGTTAATTAATTAACGGCGAGGAGGTCTCAATGACGTTCCGATATACTGCAAAAATCTATTTTGATGAAGGGGAAGTTGCGCATGAAAGCGGCGATGACGTTGATGAACTTTATAATTGGATGCTAATTAAAGCACAGGGTGAGTTTGGTAATTTCAACGGTGAAATCATCGATAATAAAACGGGTAAAGTGGTCAAAGGCTTTCGCAAAGCACCACCAGATTGATCTGCTATTTAAATCTACGTATCTCTGTATATGACATAAAATACATACTAGCCATTCACCCTTCGAGACGGCGCAAAAAACGCGCCTCTGAGTGCGAACGGCCAGTTAATAAGCATATTTAGAACCCGTTCGTGCTGAGTCCTTCGACAAGCTCAGGATGCACGAGCGCGTTTTTTGCGCCGTCTCGAAGCATGAACGGGCAATTTTAAATTTTGTCGTGTACAGAATCTACGTATCTTGTTATGATTTAACAAAATGGAACCCATCATGCAATATACGGCACGTATTAACTGGACGCGTAACAACACTTCATTCGATGCTAAATCATTTAGCCGCGATCATCACGTTCAATTTGGCAGCGGCCCTTCGATTGATGTGAGCAGCGCGCCCGAATTTTTAGGCAATTCCACCCTAACAAATCCCGAAGAATTATTTACCGCTTCAATTGCCAGCTGTTTTATGCTGACTTTTCTTTACTGGTCAGCCGTCAAAGGATTTATAATTAATAACTACACCATTGAGGCCACTGGCAAACTCGCAAAGAATGCAGAAGGCAAAATGGCGATAACTGAGGTTTTATTAAAACCAGGTATTGCTTTTGAAAAGGACAAACAGCCATCAAAAGAACAATTGGATGAATTAATTAAAAAGGCACACGATAATTGCTTTATTTCTTGTTCAGTAAAAACAGCCGTTAAGATTGAAGCACAAACTGCACTGGTGTGATGTCAATCCCGAACTCTCACTACATACGCGCCCGTGTAGCGTCCATTGCGTAAATCATCCAGTGCTTCATTCGCTTTTTCTAACGGATACGTATGCACGACGGTTTCAATGGGAATGCTGGGCGCGATTGCTAAAAAAGCTTCGCCATCTTGCCGCGTTAAATTCGCAATCGAGCGTAACACACGTTCGCCCCATAAAATGTGATATGGAAACGAGGGAATATCACTCATATGAATACCACCGCAAACAACCGTCCCGCCTTTCACCACTGCTTTTAGCGCGGTTGGCACTAATTCACCTGCGGGTGCAAAAATGATAGCCGCATCTAATGGTTCAGGCGGCATTTCATCCGAACCTCCCGCCCACACAGCGCCCAATTCGCGTGCAAACTGCTGTTGCGCGGTATCGCCTCTCTGCGTAAACGCGTAAATTTCTTTACCTTGAAATCGCGCGACTTGCACTAAAATATGCGCTGCTGCACCAAAACCATAAATGCCTAAGCGCTTGCCCTCGCCAGCTTTTGTTAATGCTCGAAAACCAATTAATCCAGCACATAATAAAGGTGCTGCTTGTTCATCCGGATAATTTTTAGGAATTGGAAAACAAAAACGCGTATCAGCAACACAATACTCCGCAAGGCCGCCATCGATTTGGTAACCCGTGAAACGCGCTTCATCACAAAGATTTTCTTTGCCCGCCTGACAATAACGACAATGGCCGCAACTTCCACCCAACCACGGCACACCAACACGATCGCCCACGTTAAATTGGGTGACAGCCGCACCGAATTGAGCCACCGTACCCACAATTTGGTGTCCTGGAATAAGCGGTAATTTCGGTTCAGTTAATTCACCATCAACAATATGCAAATCGGTACGGCATAAGCCACAGGCATGCACTTTTAATAAAACTTGATGGGAACCGGGTTGGGGCCTTGGTACATCAACGAGCGTTAATGGTTTTCCTTTTCCTGCAAACAGCATTGCACGCATAAAAACATCCTGTTTTATCTGTACACGACAAAATTTAAAATTGCCCGTTCATGCTTCGAGACGGCGCAAAGAGCGCGCCTCCTCAGCACGAACGGGTTCTAGATATGCTCATTAACTGGCCGTTCGCGCTGAGTCCTTCGACAAGCTCAGGATGCGCGGGCGCGCTCTTTGCGCCGTCTCGAAGCGTGAACGACCATTATAATAACGCTAAACTAATTTGTGCTCGAGTAACCGCCACTATCCTGTGATCCACCTCGTGCCGCAGCGCGATCTTCGTTTTCGTCAATCGTACGCTTTGGCAATACCGGAACAGGTATTACACCAGAGGCTGGCTGAGTAGTTGCACGCTTAGTTTGTGTTGGTTTTGCTGGTGAAACAGCTTCACCTGTCGATACCGCACCACTGCTAGAGTACCCGCTGCTCCCGCTTGCTGTTCCACTACTGTTGTAGCCGTCTTCGGGTTGGGATGGTGTTTGACTACTTGAATAGCCACTCTGCGTTTGTGCAGGCGTTTGACTGCTAGAGTAACCACTTTGTGACTGCGGTGCTGCACTCCCAGCAACATACCCGCTCCTTCCATGATGCGGCGGCTCATCACTGTAATAACCACTCCCTGTTGAGTAGCTATGATCAGACACACTTCTTGGAGCCGAACCACTAGAATACCCATCACCGTAATAACTATGTGAACTGTAGTAATCTGATACATAAGTCTGATCTTCAACGCATCCGGTTAAGACAGCACTTGCTGCAACCAATACCACAATCTGTTTAATCACTTTGCTCATGATGAAAACATCCAATTAATTACACAATTCATTATCTACGTTCCATTGATAATTGCCAGGTTGTCCGTATACCGTCATCACGGCCAATCGGCAAAGGTAGTTATCAAAAAAGACGCTATTGGACGGGTCTTTTAACATGATACGCGTAAGGCCTGCATACGTGTTATGACGAATATGATCATTTTTCGTTGGGTAAATGACATCGTTAATAGGGCTGCCGGGTACCACTGCAAAAATAATATCGCTACTTCCATTAATGAGCGTGATGTCAGTCGGTGGGAACATGGTGGCCTTCACACTGTTTGACATTGTTTGTGGATGCTGTGTGCTGTAATAACCATTCAAATCAACATTATTTGCAAATGCAACGTTTGCAGCCAAAAGGGCTGCGATGGCGGTCAAGCCAATGGATTGTTTCTTCATTAATCATTCCTCAAAACCACATAATAATCCGATCCATCCCTAAACCATGGTAGGCATCCTGCCAAGCGTAACTGACGCGGTTTGCATTATACGCTGAATTTGAGGATAGACAATCGATGGCAGCACGCTTATGTGAGCATGAAGCAGTGATAGGAACGGCACCCGATCTGCATAGTAAGTGTTCGGTTAACCCGTCACCGTTCGCCCCGAGGAGCGTGCAGAGCACGCGTCTCGAGGGGTGAGCGGTGACGGGTCGTTCACGCTTCGAGACGGCGCAAAGAGCGCGCCTCCTCAGCGCGAACGGGTTTTATACGCATAGTAAGTGTAACCCTTTGAACTAACACAAAAAATACAGCATCAATCCAGGGTGTCCTTATAATATCTTAAGGCCATCATAAGCATCACGACCATAAAAAGCAGCAAGGGCCACAAATCTACCCAGATATCGGTAAACGTTGCACCTTTTAACATAATCCCGCGAATGATATTGATAAAATGCGTCAATGGTAGCACATCCGAAATCATACGTGCCCAATAAGGCATTCCGTAATAAGGGAATGCAAAACCGGAGAGGATAAAAGAGGGTAAAAAAAAGAAAATGCTAATTTGGCTCGCTTCTAACTGGGTTTTCGACAGCGTTGAAATCATGATACCAACAAAAAGATTCGCGAGTATAAATGGCATCGTTACTAGCAATAATAAGGCGAAACTTCCTACCATGGGTATCGCGAAAAATACTCTCGCGATGAAAAGAACAACAATGACTTGCAAATAACCCACGACGATAAATGGGATAGATTTACCTATCATGACTTCGATAGGTTTAATCGGTGTCGACAGTAAATTCTCTGCCGTGCCTTGTTCACGTTCTTTGGTCAATGCCATGGAAGCCACCAAGACGAACGTCATCGTCAGTACAACGCCTAATAATCCTGGAACGATATTGTATTGCGTTAAAATACTGGGATTATATTTCGTATGTACGCGTATCTCGGCAGCAGCGCCTTTAAAATCCAGTCGGTTTAAAGGACCGGTTAGATCGTATTGAAAAACGGTTGGCAGAATGGCGCCTGAAGCAGAGACCGCATAAGCCACCGACACTGGATCCGTTCCATCGACTTCAAGCAACGCCACTGGATGCTCACCTCGCACCAATTTACGCGAAAAATCTGGCGGAATATTCAGGGTAAACAGTGATTGGTTGCGTATCATCAATCTGGCTGCTGTCTGCTCAGTCGGCGGTAAGTAACTAAATTTAAAATACGCCGTATTTTCTAAACCTTGTATCAATGATCGCGAGAAAGGACCGGAATCATAATTAATTAATGCCGCCGGTAAATTTTTTGGATTGGTATCAATTGCCAATCCAAATAAAATTAATTGCAAAATGGGTAAACTAATAATAATCATAAACGTGCTAAAATCACGCCTAAATTGCCGGAATTCTTTGATCGTTAAACCCCACAAGCGCACGAGAGAGAAGTTATCATCACGCATACTGATCTCTCCTTTCATGCAGTTCTCGCCGTTTTTCTTCATTCACTAAATGGATAAACACTTCTTCTAAACTCGTTCTCGTTTCCTCCCACGTATAATCGGGAAAATCCGCTAAGGTCGTTTGCAATAATGCCCTATCAATAGCACAAACACGTAATTCGTTGCCCCATACGACAACTTGCTCAACGCCTGGCCTGCCAGTTAATTTTGTGTATAAATCAGGAAGTCCATCACCCCTCGTTACGAAGGTAAACATTTTTTGCTGAGCGATAATATCGCGCACCGTACCTTCGGCCATTAAACGCCCATAAACAATATACGCCAAACGATTACAACGTTCCGCTTCATCCATATAATGCGTACTGACCAGCGCAGTCACACCACGCGTTGTTAAACTTAAAATATAATTCCAAAATTCACGCCGTGTTTTGGGATCAACACCTGCTGTGGGTTCATCTAGCAATAATAATTTGGGATCATGGATGAGTGCTGCTGCAAGCGATAACTTTTGTTTCCAACCACCTGATAATCGGCCAGCTAAAATATCTTTATAGCGATCTAATTCAAGTTCCGCCATCATCAGATCAACGCGATTTTTAAAATTTTTAATTTGATAAAGCTGCGCCATAAATTCAAGATTTTCTTTGACGGTTAAATCTTTATAGAGGCTAAAACTCTGCGGGACATAACCGACATGGCGCTTGATTTTTGCTGTCTCATGCAAAATATCAAAACCCAAACAATACCCATCACCTTCATCCGGTGTCATTAAACCGCATAACATGCGAATAGTCGTTGTTTTACCGCTGCCGTTAGGTCCTAAAAACCCGAAAATTTCACCCGCTTTTACATCAAGCGAAACATTTACCACCGCTGGTTTACCGTTGAATGCTTTTGATAAGTGGTGCACATCAATAACGTTTTCATCACGCATATTAGTAGGTCACTGTCACGGGTTGACCGGGATGCAATTCTTTTGCAATTTCCGGTGTAAAGCTTGCTTCAATACGATAAATTAATTTCTCTCGCGTTTCAGTGCTATAAATAACTGGCGGCGTATATTCAGCCGAAGGTGAAATATAACTGATTCGACCGGGATAAGTTTTTTCACAATGATCACAACTGATATTGACTGTATTATTTAATTGAAGACGTGCCAGATTCGACTCGCCAACATAAAAAATCGCTTTGATATCGTGCGGTGAAAGTAGTGATAAAATGGGCTGATTTGCAATCGTATACTCACCAATGCGGTAATACGTATCAAACACAATACCATCAATCGGTGCATTCATTATTTTTTGATTTTTCGTCCAGGTTGCTTCTGCAAGCAGCGCTTCTTTTTCACTAATGGTTGCTTTTGTCTGTGCGAGTTGTGATTTGAGTGATTCAAAGTCTGATTGAGCACTATCAAGTCGTGCCTGATCAATGGCATTTTTGGGAACGAGATAGTGATAACGGTCGTAGGTTTTTTTAGCAAAGGTTAAGGTTGGAATGAGTGCATCATGTGCGGCTATTGATTGCGCCAGGCTATCTTGCGCTGCACGGTAGGTGTCAATTTCAGGTTGAGGTTCAAGCACAAAAAGCGTATCACCACGCTTCACCCATCGTCCCTTATCGACGGATAAATCAGTTAAAACACCGGAGACACTCGTTGCAATGTAGGTATAGCGGCCTTCCATGTAGCCTTGCGCCTTACGGCTTGATTCATCTGAACAGCCCGCTGACAAAATTAAAATACCACAATATAACAATAGGTTAAGTAGGATTCTGGTATAAGTTCGGTTAACCCGTTCGCGCTGAGGAGGCGCGCTTTTTGCGCCGTCTCGAAGCGTGAACGACCCGTTGCCGCTCAACCCCTCGAGACGCGTGCTCCGCACGCTCCTCGGGGCGAACGGTGACGGGTTAACCGAACACTTACGGATTCTGATGGTAGATGGTGCACTCATATTCTTTCCCTGGCATGAGGCTATCCCTTATTGTAACACTGATTTTGCAATGTTTCTGCCGGACCCCTGCTTTCACAGAGGTCGGAATAAAAACTGACTAAGGCCTTCCATCCGCCTCTTTTTGCTGCGGGATAAGGTGTTGGCGATTAAGTCCTAGCGCAAGCGTTAATGATCCTGCAATGTAAATAGAGGAATACGTACCAACCACGATACCAATCATAAGTGCAAGCGAAAAACCATACAGCAAACTACCGCCCAGGAAAAATAAAGCGAGCACCACCATTAAGGTTAGCACAGACGTCATGATAGTACGTGATAAGGTTTGATTGATGGATTCATTCATGATTTCAAGCGCATTCGCCTTTCGCATCTTACGAAAATTCTCACGAACGCGATCGAAAATGACTATCGTATCATTCAAGGAATAGCCAATCACCGTTAAAACAGCAGCCAATGCGATTAGATTAAACTCAACTTGTAACAGGGAAAAAACACCTAAAATCAACACAGGATCATGAATGAGAGCAACCGTTGATCCAATGGCAAAACGCATATCAAACCGAAACGCAATGTAAACCATGGTAGCGAGCAATGCGAAAAAGATGGCATAAACACTTTTCACCACCATTTCCTGACCCACTTGCGGACCAATGTAATTATCTTGTTCTAACTTCGCACCCGGTAAAGCAGCTACTGCTCTATTCACCATATCAGTACGCACTTGACTATTCACTGCGCTTTCTTTTGTTTTTGAAACAAGTGTCACCATGACATCTTTTGATGTCCCGTAACTATAAACAACGGCTTCTTTGAAACCAGCTGCATCCAATTTCATTCGGATCTCATTGATATTCGCTTCTTCCGGAAAGCTCAATTGAATTTGTGTACCGCCGGTGAAATCGAGCCCCCATTGCAAACCGCGCACAGCAAGCGTACCAAGGGAAAAGATAAATAAAACCATTGAGAGCATAGCAGCCCATTTACGTTGCGCCATGAAATCAATATGCGTACGACGTTTAAAAAATTCCATGTTTAAATTCCAATAGAAATACGTTTAATTGCTCGTCCACCGTAAATAAGATTCACGAGTGCACGCGTACCAGTAATAGCCGTAAACATCGAAGTGATTAAACCAACCGTCACTGTAATAGCAAGCCCTTTTACCACACCTGAACCCAGACTAAAAAGAATTAACATAACGATCAAGGTGGTAATGTTAGCATCCAGAATGGTAACAAACGCTCTTTCATAACCTGCATGAATGCTCGCTTGGATTCCCATGCCGCGGCGAATTTCTTCACGAATTCGCTCAAAAATCAGCACGTTTGCATCAACCGCCATACCAACCGTCAACACAATACCCGCGATACCAGGCAATGTGAGCGTTGCACCCAGTAGGGATAGCACAGCGACAATTAATACAAGGTTCATCACCAAGGCAAGATCAGCGATTAAACCCAATAAACTATAATAAAGCGCCATGAAGATAACCACGAGTCCCATACCAACTTCAACGGAGAGAATACCCATGCGAATATTCTGTTGTCCAAGGCTTGGGCCCACTTGGCGCTCTTCAATAATCGTGACTGGTGCAGGTAATGCACCCGCACGCAATAGGAGTGCAAGCGTGCGTGATTCATTTGGTCCTGTGAGACCGGTAATCTGGAAATTGTTACCTAAAGCACTTTGTATGGTCGCGATACTAATGACGCGTTTTTCGGTTTGATAGCTAATCGTTTCTTTGCCATCCACTCGTTTAGGTGTAGATTTCACTTCGATATAAAGCACCGCCATTGGTTTACCGATATTTTCCGCCGTCGTTTTGGTGAATAAACTATCTCCCGCACCGCCTAAACGTACCTGAACATTCGGCCGCCCATCTTCGCCAAAACCAGAGGTCGCAGTGACAATGGATGAACCCCGCAATATGACCTGGTTTTTCAATAGAACAGGCCGTCCCTGGTAATTATAAAGACGGGTATCTGGTGGGATGACGCCCGATTGCGCTGCTGATTCAGCATTATGCTCAGCATCCGCCATACGAAACTCAAGCGTCGCTGTTTTACCTAGAATATTTTTTGCTTCTGCCGTATCTTGCACGCCCGGCAAATCTACGGCCACACGGCTTTCACCTTGTTGCTGTACGATGGCCTCTGAGACACCCAGCTCATTCACACGATTACGCAAGGTATTCATCGCTTGTTCAAGCGTTTCCTGTCTTGCCTTAAAGAGCGCCGCGGGCGATAACACACCTTGCAGCGTGTAGGTGCCGGCCGTGGTTGATCGCTCCCACGTAAACTCATTGTAATGACCCATGACAAACTGATAGGCATCATCGAGTGCATCTTGCGAGCGGAATTGCACCAGCAATTGATTATTGCCGCGCCGGCTCACGCCTGAATAGCGAATTCGCGCATCACGCAAGGCCTGGCTAATGCCGCGCATATCGCCATCGATGCGTTGCTGCATCACCGAATCCACGTCCACCTGGAGCAAGAAATGAACCCCACCGCGTAAATCGAGACCAAGCTTCATGGGAGCAGCCCCTAGCGATTTTAGCCAATCCGGCGTCGCAGGAGCGAGATTTAACGCAACCAGGTAATTCTCACCCAACTGCTTTTGAATCACCTCCTTTGCTTTAAGTTGAGCGTCAGTTGAGGTAAAACGAAACAGGAGCGACTGATCTTCAAATAATACATCATGGTATGTAATGCCTACCTCTTTAAGCGCATTTTTGGCCGATTCTAACGTGATATTATCAATCATCACCGAACCAACGCCACGGACTTGTACAGCAGGGTACTCCCCGTATAGATTAGGGGCTGCGTAAATAAAGGCAGCTACCATCACGATGATAATAAGAAAATATTTCCACAGTGGATAACGGTTGATCAAGGTTGCCATGAAAACGGTCCTGGTTCTATTCGATTGATTTTAAAGTTCCCTTGGGTAACACATTTACAACAGTCGACTTTTGCATGATGATATCGACATTATTTGCAATGGTTAACACGATGTATTGGTCGGTCAGCTTTGAGATGCGCCCAAGCATGCCGCCCGCTGTGATGACTTCATCGCCTTTGGCGAGCGAGCCGAGCAGGGTTTGCTGTTCTTTAGCGCGCTTAGTTTGTGGACGCAAAATTGCAAAATAAACAAATAAAAATAAAATCGCGAGCATCAGTGCAAACGATAAACCACCACCTTGAGAGGCCTGTGCGGCTTGCGTGTCAGCATAAGCACTGGTGAGAAAAAAATTGAAGATCTGTTCCATTATAAAACACCTTCTGGCAAACGGAAATGCTTGATTATAAGCGCTTTGGCGCATCCGTCAAACCTATTAATAGAGTGAGCGCAAAATGAATAGTAGAAAGTTGGCCCCGTCCGAAGAACTGTTGCAGCAACTAAGAAGTGCCGCAACAGAAGTCGGTCCACGTACTTATCAATTAAAAATAAACAGCGATCAACTCAAATTTTTTGCCTTGGGCTGTCAGGGAAGCGGTGGTAAAGCACAAAAGGCGGTGGCCGCCTTAATGGATCAGATAGCACAAAATCCAAGTGAAAAACCCGATTTTATATTATTACTTGGTGATAATTTTTATAATAGTGGCGTCAGCTCAGTATTCGATCCCGCCTTTAAAGATTTATTTATTGATATTTATGGCAACGTCGAACTTAACGCACTCAAAGATATTCCTTGCATCGTCATCCCCGGAAACCATGATGCAAACCGTCACGTCGCAACAACACTCGGCAAAAAGGGACTAGGGGTTTTGGGGCTGAATTTTGCTATTGCACAAGGTATTCCAAAAATAAATTACCAGATTGATCATTCTTATTTACCTGATACTACAAATAACTTTCCCACGATTGAAGCAAAGAAATTATTCTATCAACAACTCGAATTAAAAGTGGATGAATTGCCCAAATGGAATATGCCGGCACGCTTTTATTCACTGGTGATTGGCAAGGTGCAACTCTTTTGTATTGATTCAAACACGTATGTCAACGATTACCTCAATCTCGGCAAAAATCACGATAGATATAATCAAGCAGGTTGGTTACAAGAACAAGTAAAGCTTGCAAAAGAAGCGGGCCGCCAAACGATACTCGCTCTCCATCACCCGCCATTTACCGTTGGAAGACGCGCGTACGATGCATCCGATAGTGATATTTATTTATCATGCAATGAACTCACTTTACTTAAAGAAGACAAATTCCCCGAGAAGGCATCGTATAACGATTTACTGAAAGAATGTTTTACGCGGCAACAATTAAGTTTCAATTTAATTCTGACTGCGCACGATCACGATCTATATTATTACAATAACGGTGAATTTAATCCGCAAAATAATCTACTCACACAACTGACGCTAGGCGGCGGTGGTAGTGAATTGCAAGCTCGACTCAACTTTACTAATCAACAATACATGGGGACCTTTTTAAGAGAAAATGGGTTTGGCATCATCACTTGCGACACAAAGCAAATTCAACCTGTCAAAATTGATATTTACTCGACAAAGAACCACCACTTGAAATTTATCACCGATCATTGCAAACCCATACGTTTTTACCCGCAAACAATCAGTCAAACTGAACAAAAGGACATAGAAAATATTTGCGTCATTACACAAAAAGCGATTAATAAGTATTTCGACTTTCTAGCCAATCAACAAGACGATTCATCCGGCAGTTATCTTAGCCTCTTTAGTCCGAAAGGAAATATTACTCACGGACAAGGTGGCGTCGAGCGCGCACATCAATTATGGGCGTACATTAGTCAGACGACAGCAGATAATTATACAGATACCATCAAACGTATTTATGAACTTGCGCATAACAACGAACATTTTTTCTCTGCAAGCGAGCATTCGCTCATTACATTACTTGATGCGCAAATTAAAAAGGATTTACTTGGAAATACATTAGAAACATTGTATCGATCGGTATCGTCTTCCACTTTCAAACATTAGATTCATATCATTCTACCTGGATGCCAGCTAAAAGCGCGCTGGCATGACATCAATTTCCGGACTGTCATGCCAGCCGCACGTTTTTTGTGCGAGGTGGCATCCAAAAAATGCTTAAAAACACTAGATGCCAGCTTTCGCTGGCATGACAAGTGGATGTAAGCTTCGCTGGCATGACAAGTGGATGTAAGCTTCGCTGGCATGACAACACTGCCATACAAATAGACATGCGCTAAGCACGCACCATCCACATCGCATCACCATAACTATAAAAACGGTAGCGATTGGCAACGGCTGCACGATAAGCATGCATTACTTTTTTATGACCCGCGAAAGCTGACACTAACATTAACAAGGTGGAGCCGGGTAAATGTAAATTCGTAATTAATGCATCGGCAGTGCGAAATTGATAACCGGGGTAAATAAAAATATTTGTCTCACCTTGATACGGTTTAATCTCACCGCTTTGACTCGCAGATTCAAGCGCACGCAAACTGGTCGTGCCAACAGCTACCACTCGTTTACCGCGCGCTTTGGTTGCTTTGATTTTTTCACAAAGGAATGATGACACGTCAAGATACTCAGCATGCATTTTATGTTCGAGCAGATTCGGAACGCGTACAGGCATAAACGTACCTGCACCAATATGCAGCGTTAAATAAGCCATATCAATTTGTTTTTCTTTCAAGGTTTGCAACAAGGCTTCATCAAAATGAAGGCCTGCCGTGGGTGCTGCGACTGATCCTTTGAATTTCGCATAAACCGTTTGATAACGCACTTTGTCAGTTTCATCTGGTTCACGCTGCATATAGGGCGGCAGAGGAATATGACCAATGTGCTCGACGACAGCTAAAATCGTACGATCACCCGCCTCATAACTAAGCTCATAAAATTGGTCCTGCTTGCCAATAACACGAAGCCGGATATGCTCAGGGAAAAGAAGCTCATCCCCTATTTTTGGTGGCTTACTGACCCTGACCTGGGCGAGTAGGCGCGTCTCATCCAGGATACGCTCAACCAAAATCTCCACCTGACCGCCCGTCGTCTTTTGACCAAAAATACGGGCAGGAATGACTTTGGTATCGTTAAATACTAATAAATCCCCAGGTTGCAGCAATTCAACTAATTGATAAAAACGCCGATGCGCAATGCCCTCACCTTGGTCAAGGCAAAGCAGACGGCTCTCGCTACGCCTTTTCTCAGGGTAACGTGCGATTAGATCAGCTGGTAACTCAAATTGAAAATCACTTAGTTTCATTGGTTTTGTCTCAAATTTTCTTAAATTGGCCGTTCGCCCCGAGGAGGTTCACGCAGTGAACCGTCTCGAGGGGTTGTTCATGCTTTAAGACGAGACGCTGCGCGTCTCTCCTCAGCACGAACGGTAACCGTTTCATGTGTGCTGGCCTGTAATAATTTTCTCTTTATACCTCATTGTGAGCAATATCTTAACTATTTTATGCACTATTTCCACTATCCCTCTAGCTCCATTTTCGTTATCGTTATGATGGCACTGTTTCTAACCTAAGGATGGGGATATGAAAGAGAATGTCATTCAACTTGTCAGTGAGACTCATGCGTTTGCGCAGAAAAACAACCAGCAGCCCGTCAGTCAGGAATTACAAGAAGCTATCGAGGTGCTTATTGAACGCCTACGCAATCAAGACCCGATCAGTGAGCCAGATTAGCCGTGTTTTAAGGTCTCACCAACCCACCTTATCCCACTGAAATACGGCATAAATCGATGAAAAAGCTGGGTGCAAGTCCAAGCAATAACGCGCTTGCGCCATTGATACTCACCGCAACCAACATCCCGGAAGACATGCGAACAGGCAGACTAGCAGTGCCCTCTAGCGGCTCTTCAAAATACATATACATAACAACACGTAAATAATAATACGCGCCAATTAATGCAAAAAGGAGCGCAAGCACGGCAAGCCAAACGAGATTTGCCTGAACCAGCGCTTCCAATAAGCCTAATTTTGCTAAAAATCCAACCGTGGGTGGAACGCCTGCCATCGAAAATAAAAGCAGTAACATCATGAATGCAAGCCACGGATTACGCGCATTTAAACCGCGGTAATCTTCAAGATTATCAAATTCAATGCCATCGCGGCCCATAATAGTGATAATCGCAAACGCACCGGCTGCAACTAACACATAAGTTGAAATATAAAACATCGCTGCAGAATAGCCGAGTGTGGAATAAGGGCCTGCGATAAGACCAAGTAAGGTATAACCAATATGCGCGATAGAAGAATAAGCCAAGAGGCGTTTCAAATTCGTTTGCGCGATTGCGAGTACGTTGCCAAAAAACATGGATAGTATCGAAATCACGATTAAAATGTGCGACCAATCGACGTGTAAACTTGGCATTGCCTGCACTAGTATACGCATAGTCATCGCAAACGCAGCGACCTTTGGCGCGCTCGCAATAAATAGCGTGGTCGGTGTAGCTGAACCTTGGTACACATCCGGTACCCACATATGAAAAGGAACAGCACCAAATTTAAAAACAATACCGCTCAAAATAAAAATCAGCGCAATGACGGGGACAATATCGTGGCGATTTTGCAATACCTTTGCAACCGCGTTAATTTGCACATCACCGGTAACACCGTACAAAAGTGAAATACCATAAAGTAAAATGCCTGTTGCAAGCGATCCTAACACAAAGAATTTCATCGCCGCTTCTGCGGCGATAGCAGATTCTTTATTCATGGCGACCATCGCATAAAGCGCTAATGATAATAATTCCAACCCAAGGAAAATAGTCAAGAAACTATAGGCTGATACAAGTACCGACATACCCAGCACAGCAAATAAACCAAGCAAATAATATTCGCTGCGGGCAATTTTGCGCGCAGCAATATACTCGCGCGCATAAGCAAAGGCAAAAGCACTAAACACATAGATGAAAAGCTTCGATAAAACCGCGAGCCTATCCAGAATATAATGGCCGCTAAATGTCTCGATAGGACTTGCGGATTGATTATATTGAGACAATGCAAGCACGAACGCACCAACGAGGGCCGCTTGTGTTAAAATATAAGTGAGGATGCGATAGGTTTTTGGCAAAAAAACATCTGCCAATACAATAAAGCACACTGCGCAAAGCAGAAAAATCTCTGGCATGGCGAGAGACCATTGTGGCACGGTAAATTCCATCATTTATTCTCTCTATCTAAGCAAAGAAAACCGGCGCTGGGTTTAACGCAAACTCAGGCGGAATGCTTTGCAGTAATAAGTGACTAATCGTCACATGCAATACTTTTATAATTGGCTCAGGATATAAGCCAACGAAAAACACACCGATGGCGAGTAAAACATAGTTGGTAATTTCAACCCAACCAATATCTTTGAAATTCGCCACGTATTCATTCGCAACGGGACCAAAGAAAACTCGCTTATACATCCATAGCGTATAGGATGCGCTCAATATCAAGGTGAGTGCCGCAAAAAGCGCAACAAAGAAATGCGCCTGAAATGCGCTCATGATAATCATGAATTCACCTACAAAACCCGCTGTGCCAGGTAAGCCAACGTTTGACATGGCGAACAACATAAAGAATGCAGCAAAAATTGGCATACTATTTGCAACGCCGCCGTAATCTTTTATTAAACGGCTATGATTATAAAATCGTTCTGCAAGTAGTCCTACCCCCAAGAACATCGCACCGGAACCAAATGCGTGCGATACCATTTGAATCACAGCGCCTTCAAGACTCATGTAAGCATCTTGCAGTGACGCCATATGGCGCACAATGTCATACACCATGAAACAGCCGAGCGTTGCAAAACCCATGTGTGCAATGGATGAGTAAGCAATTAACTTTTTCATATCGGATTGCATAATGGCTATTAAGCCAATGTAAACAATGGCGATGAGCGATAAGACAATCATCACCCATGCAAATTCACTGCAAGCAAGCGGCGCAATCGGCATACTGAAGCGTAAAAAGCCATAAATACCCAGTTTCAACATCAATGCAGCTAACACGACCGATCCGCCAGAAGGTGCTTCGGTATGCGCATCAGGCAGCCACGTGTGCACTGGCCACATGGGCACTTTGACAGCGAAGGATAAAAGAAAGGCGAGAAATATCCAGGCTTGTACTTTAAATGAAAGCGGTAAGCCATAATAATCCTGAATCATAAAACTGCCGGTTTGATTGTAAAGATAAATCAACGCAACCAGCATGAGTATGGAACCCAAGAAAGTGAATAAGAAAAATTTAATGGAGGCGTAGGAACGGTTAGCACTGCCCCACATCCCAATGGATAGATACATTGGTATCAACATACCTTCCCAAAAAATATAAAAGAGAATCGCATCCATGGCACAAAAGACACCGACGATCATGCCTTGCATGGTCAAAAAGGCAGCCATGTACTGACTGACACGCACATTGACTGAATGACACCCTGCAATCACAACGAGTAACCCAGTGAAATTGGTCAAGATAATCATGACCAGTGATATACCATCTACACCTAAGGCATAATGAATTTTATAAGCATTTATCCAAAGATGGTCTTCAATAAATTGCATTTCATAACTGCTGGCATCAAAACCAAGATAAAGCGGAACACAGAGAAGCAAACTGATAATCGTAACAGCAACCGCAATACCTCTTGCGGTATTAGCATGCTTATCACCACCCGTTAAAAGAACAAGCACTGCACCAAGCAGTGGTAACCAGATTAAAGCAGAGAGAATGGGTAGGTTTGTAAGCATAATTATAGTCCTGCCATATACCAAACGAGTAGCGCAACCATTCCCAAGACCATGGCAAATGCATAGTGATAGAGATAGCCGGTTTGTACCTTGCGGGCCGTCTGTGCGATCCAGCGAATAAATCGTCCTGAACCATTGACAGCGACACCATCAATCAGTTTGACATCACTCACCTTATAAAAAAGAGATCCCAAATCTTGTGTACCATGCACAAGCACGATCTGGTTAAAATCATCAAAGCCATATTTACGCAGTAAAATGGCATAAATAACGGCGAAGCGTTTTTTGAGGACCTCTGCCCATTGCGGGAAGATGGTGAAAAACCACGCGGTCAAAATACCGGCCATTGCAATCCAGAAAGTGGGTGTCGTGCCTGCTTTGAGTGCCATTAGCTGCGCACCGTGAAATTCTTCCGCTAACTGAGGAAGCGCATTATGTTGCGGCAATACAAAAATGGTATTCCCTAATAAGGTTTGTTTCGCGTACAACATCGGGCGTATCAGTATTTCTCCTGAAATAACGCTTGGTATCGCGAGCATAACGAGTGGAAATAAAACAACCCATGGTGATTCTTGTACGCGGCCTTTCAGCGCGGCGGGCAAACGTTCTTTTCCATGAAATGTCATGAATAAGGCACGGAACGTATAGAGCGAGGTGACAAAAGCGCCGGCCAATACACAGTAATACGCATAATGCGCGCCTGGAATCGTACTAAAATGAACTGCGTCAATAATGGTATCTTTTGAATAAAATCCAGCGAACGGCGGGATCGCGCAAAGCGCAAGCGATCCGATAATAAACGTTAAATACGTGATTGGCATATAAGCGGCAAGCCCACCCATTCTTCGCATATCTTGTTCGTGATGCAGCGCAATAATGACTGAACCAGCCGCCAAGAATAATAACGCCTTAAAGAAGGCGTGTGTGATGAGATGAAAAATGGCCACATCGTAAGCGGATGCGCCTAATGCAACCGCCATGTAACCTAATTGTGATAAGGTTGAATAAGCAATCACGCGCTTAATATCGTATTGCACGACAGCGACCAAACCAGTAAAGAACGCTGTTGTGCCACCAATCACAAGAATTAAACTTAAAACCGCCTGTGAATATTCAAAAAGTGGTGACATGCGCGCAACCATATAGATACCAGCTGTCACCATCGTTGCCGCATGAATGAGTGCAGAGATTGGCGTTGGACCTTCCATCGATTCAGGCAACCACACATGTAATGGTACTTGCGCTGATTTACCCATTGCACCGATAAAGAGCAACAGGGAAATGACCGTGACCGCAGATACGTTGTAATTTGGAAATAAAGAAATCGTTTTATTCACTGCCTCTGGGACTTGTGGAAAAACATCCTGATAAGTCAACGACCCAAAATACATCAGCACGCCTGCGGTTGCTAAAATAAAACCGATATCACCAATGCGATTCACTAAAAACGCTTTTAAACTACCAAAGTTTGCCGTTTCGCGTTTAAACCAAAAACCAATTAAAAGATATGAAACCAAACCAACCCCTTCCCAACCAAAAAATAACAAGAGAAAGTTGTCTGCCAACACAAGCACTAACATGGCAAAGGTAAATAAGGAGACATAACTAAAAAAGCGTTGATAACCAGGATCATCAGCCATGTAACCAATAGTGTAAATGTGCACCATGAACGAAATAAAGAGCACGATCGCGAGCATTGTCGCGCTTAATCTATCAATCAAAAAAGCAACATCGAAATGGTACTGTCCGGACGTGGCCCAGGTATAGAAAGTATGATCTATCGCGCTCGACCCATCGATGACGATGACTTTAAAAACATAACAAGAGAGAAAAAATGCAATGCCTACAAGACCTACAACGATACGATGCGTGAGTGTTCTATCAAGTAGCTTGCCTAGCAAACCAGCAACCAGTGAACCGAATAGCGGCAGTAGCACAATCAATAACGAAAACCAAACTAGTATTCTTTCCACGTCCATTATCCTTTTAATGCATCAAGATCTTGAACTTCGATCGTTTGATGACTGCGATAGTAGACAACTAAAATCGCAAGTCCAATAGCCGCTTCAGCAGCAGCGACCGTCAAAATGAAAAACACAAAAACTTGTCCTGTCACATTCCCTAAAAAATAAGAGAAAGCGACAAAATTAGTATTCACCGCCAACAGAATTAATTCGATAGACATTAAAAGAACGATTAAATTTTTGCGATTGAGGACAATACCACTCACCCCTAATCCAAATAACATCGCTGCAACGATAAGAAACTCAGTCAGTGATACCATTATGCCTCCGGCTTAGCGTCTTGCGACAAATTAACCAAACGTACGCGATCTTCGGGTCGAGCTGCAATTTGTTCGCTTATGTTTTGGACCTTGCGACGAACTGGCCCTCGGTGAGTCAAGGTTATCGCCGCAATAATCGCTGCAAGCAATAAAACACCCGCTACTTCAAATGCATACACGTAATGCGTGTAAAGCACATCGCCCAATAATTTCAGGTTGTTATAATCAGCGGGATCAGCACCCGGCAACGGCATTTGCTTGATACCAAAATAATGTGGCCCAACTGCCGCGGCAATTAAACCTGTCATCAGCAACACGATAATTAAACCAAAGGGCAAGTAACGCACGAAACCACCCTGTTTTGATTCGCGATCAACGCTTAACATCATGACGACAAATAAAAATAAGGTCATGACAGCACCAACATAAACTAGGACCAAAATCAGCGATAAAAACTCAGCGCGCAATAACATCCAATTGCCTGCCATCGAAAAGAAAGTGACAACCAGTGAGAGTACACTGCGAACGGGATTACGCACCGTCACCACAGCCACGGCAGAAATAAGCGCAATACCTGAGAAGAGATAAAATATAAGATGTAGTGGTGTCAACATTATCTATAATCCTTATCTGCCGCTCTATCGTTTGCGATTTGCGTTTCGTATTTATCGCCTATCGCTAATAACTTTTCTTTTGTCAAAATATTTTGACCGCGTTCGCTCACGTGGTAATCCTGCATGTTCGTTAAAACAATTGAATCCACCGGGCACGATTCTTCGCAAAATCCGCAATAAATACATTTAAAGAGGTCTATTTCATAAAGTGTCGTGCGTCTTGATCCATCGTCGCGTGGTTCTGCTTCAATTTTAATAGCAAGCGCCGGACAAACCGCTTCGCATAACTTGCAAGCGATGCAGCGTTCTTCACCATTTGGATAACGTCGCAATGCGTGTATTCCACGAAAACGCGGCGAAAGCGGTGTCTTTTCGTCTGGATACTGAATGGTAAATTTCTTTTTCCAAAAATAAACGCCTGTGACTCGCAAACCAACCAGCAAGTCCCATAAGGTAAAACTTTTAATGTATTGTGTCAGGCGTCGCCACATTATTTTTGACCTCTCATCACACAAACCACGGGCTTAATTTAAATTGCACTGCTAATGCGATCAACACCACCCATATAAGCGTAAGTGGAATAAAGACTTTCCAACCTAATCGCATGATTTGATCATAGCGATAGCGTGGAAAAGTAGCCCTGAACCACAAATAGCAGTACAAGAAAAAGCTGGCCTTTAGCAATAACCAGAAAGGGCCTGGCACGATAGAAAACCAGTCAGCAAGATAAGGAATACCTTCAAACGGGGACAACCAACCGCCTAAAAAGAGCAGTGAAACGAGCGTTGAAATCAATACCATATTCGCATATTCACCGAAGAAAAAAAGTGCGAAGGTCACGCCTGAATATTCAACATGAAAACCTGCAACTAATTCTGATTCACCTTCAGCCACGTCAAACGGTAAACGATTGGTTTCAGCAACGCCTGATACCCAAAACACAATAAAGAGCGGAAGCAAGGGCAACCAATACCAATGCCATAATCCGCCTGCTTGCGCCATGACAATGGTTTGAAAATTTAACGAACCCGCCGCCATCATCACACCAATTAAGGCAAAACTCATGGCAATTTCATAGGAAATCGCTTGAGCGGCTGAGCGCAACGCGCCAAACAAAGCATATTTTGAATTGGACGCCCAACCTGCAATCAAAATGCCATAAACACCAAGTGATGAAATAGTCAGTGTATACAAGACGCCCGCATTGATATTAGCAAGCACAACACCTTCATCAAATGGAATCACTGCCCAGGCAATCAACGCTGTACTAAACGTAATAATCGGTGCGATCACAAAGAGATAATGATTTGACGCCGTTGGAACCACGATTTCTTTTGTTAATAATTTGATGGTATCTGCAAATGGTTGTAACAATCCGCGTGGGCCAATACGGTTGGGGCCAATACGAACGTGCATATAACCAATCACTTTGCGTTCAAGGAACGTAAGATACAAAACAATCACTACTAACCCGACAATGATAGCGATAACTTTGAGTGCCGTGAGTACGATTAAAAATATAGTTTCCAGCATTTATGCCTTCTCAACTTTAATTTCACCAAATAAATCACCCAGGACCGCGCTTGCATCTGTCGCACCCGCCATCCAGACAGCTTCTTTTGCCACTCGATTATCCAATACAACAGGTAACAAGATCGCACTGGCCGCTTGGCTTACTTTGACCATATCGCCTGTTTGTAACTGCAATTGACTGGCTGTTTCGGAATGAAGGCGCACTTCAAGCAAATTACCTTCCATGATGGTTTGCGCTTTTTGCAGTGGTCCTGCACGACGCACTAAACTATCAATCGCATAGATCGGAATTTCACCGATACGTTGCATGGCTGCTTTTATCGCTGGCAATGCATACGCCGTTTTTTCTTGCACTTGCATCGTGAACGTCTGCATGCTTGCAATGACTGCATTCACTTCTTTTGTCACTTCTTCTGCGCTTTCATAATCAAAACCACTAAGTTGCAAGAAATTACCAAGCACACGTAATACTTTCCACGCAGGACGCGATGAACCATAGGCTTTTGTAACGCCATGAAAATGTTGCGCAATCCCCGCTGCATTCACAAACGTACCTGCAGTTTCAGTAAATGGCGTGATAGGTAAAATAATATCGGCATGCGCTTCTAACGTGGGATTGCGATACATTGATAATGCAATCACGGTGCTTGCTTGCCGCAATGCCTCTATCGCAAGCGTTGCATTCGCACAATCTAGATCCGGTTCAACATTCAATAAAATATAAGCTTTGCGCGGCGTCTTAAGCATTTCATATGCATTTAATCCTACTTCGTCCGCCAAAAGCGCACCAGGCAAACGATGTGGAATCACGCCTGAAAGCCAAGCACCTGCACTATTTGCACCATCGGTCATGAAGACCAAACGGCCGCTTGTCGCTGTTACCAAGCGTTGCGCTAGTTGACGAATCAGCGCTGCTTCTTCGTGATGCATTGAAAGCGCACCGACAATGACACACACTTTCTGTTTTGCTTTTAGCAGATTCGCAATCGCTTCTGCGCAAGTATCACGATTTGCCTCTCCCTTTAATTGCGCGAGAATAGCGGCGAGTGTTTGCGGTAATCGTTGCGGTGCAATAATCGCTTTTGCACTGAGAGCAAAATTAAATTGATAATCAACCGGATTAATGGCAACAACAGCTGCGCCATTTGCAATCGCACGGCGAAGTTGCAGTGCTGCAATCGGTTGTTCTTTTTGGAGGTTGCTGCCAATCAATACAATGGCATCACATTCAGAAAGCGCGGTCATTGGCATTTCCATGCCAGGATAGGCAGGCATTTCTGCTTGGTCACGCATATCTTTTTCACGCAATCGATGATCGATATGCGGACTACCTAATGCACGCATGAGTTTTTGTAATAAATAAAATTCTTCCAGCGTTGAATTAGGTGATGCCAACGCACCTAGTTGATCAGGACCATCCACATTCAACACCTTTTGCAAACGTTCAACAACAAGTGAAAAGGCTTTTTCCCAGGAAACCGTTTGCCATTGGCCGCCAATTTTAGCGCGCGGCTCGCTTAAGCGATCAGCATGATAAAGACCGGTATAACTATAACGATCACGATCTGCAATCCAGGTTTGATTAATATGTGCATTCTCGCGCGGCACGACACGCATAACATCACCATTACGTGTATGCACAAATAAATTGGAACCAATACAATCATGCGGGCTCACGCTTGGTGCTTGCTCTAATTCCCACGCACGCGCCGTAAAACGATAGGGTTTTGAGGTGAGCGCACCAACAGGGCAAAGATCAATAATATTACCCGATACTTCTGATTTAACTGCCTCTTCAACGTACGTACCAATTTCTGCATGTTGCCCGCGATACGTAATGCCCAGTTCACGCATGCCGGCAACTTCATCGCCAAAGCGAACACAGCGCGTGCAATGAATACAACGCGTCATTTCAGTTGCGATCAGTGGTCCTAAATTTTCATCTTGTACCGAACGTTTACATTCATCATAGTCTGAATGTGAAGAACCATGACCCATCGATAAATCTTGCAATTCACATTCACCGCCTTGATCGCAAATCGGGCAATCGAGGGGATGGTTAATTAAAAGGAATTCCATCACCGCACGCTGTGCGTCAATGCTGCGCTGTGACTTCGTCAATACTTTCATGCCAGGGGTTATCGGTGTTGCACAAGCAGGCAATGCTTTTGGTACTTTCTCAACCTCCACTAAACACATACGACAATTTGCCGCGATCGACAAATGTTTGTGATAACAAAAGCGTGGGATATAAATACCCGCTTCATCAGCGACCTGAATCACTGTTTGATTAGGTTTTGCCGTTAATTTCCGCCCATCTATTTCAATTTCGATATCGGACATGGTCAACTTTCCGTTCCCGGTAAACATTTACCGTGTTCAACATGGTAAACAAATTCATCGTAAAAATGTTTTAATGCACCGCCTACAGGCCATGCAGCGGCTTCGCCAAAGGCGCAAATGGTACGGCCTTCAATATTTTTTGCAGCGCGCCGTAACGTTTCAATATCATCCATGGTTGCCTTGCCTGCTTCGATATCACGAACCAGGCGATATAACCAACCGGTTCCTTCGCGGCATGGCGTACATTGTCCGCAAGATTCTTCCATATAAAATTTCGCGATGCGTTCCAGTACGCGAACGATACACGTCGTTTCATCCATCACAATAACAGCACCTGAACCAAGACCTGTGCCCGCTTTTTGCATGGCATCAAAATCCATGGTCATCTCCATGATTGCCTCTCCCGGCAACATGGGCATTGATGAGCCGCCTGGAATAACAGCTTTTAACTTATTACCCTGTCGAACACCGCCAGCAAGCGCCAATAAATCTTTAAACGGTGTGCCAAGCGGCACTTCAAAATTGCCAGGATGATTGACGTGTCCTGTCACTGAAAAAATCTTTACACCGCCATTATTGGGTTTGCCTAAACCTAAAAACCAGTCTGGGCCTTTTTCCATAATGACGGGGATAGAGGCGAAGGTTTCAGTATTGTTAATCGTGGTTGGTTTGCCATAAAGCCCTTTTGCCGCTGGAAAGGGTGGTTTAAAACGCGGATAACCACGCTTACCTTCCAACGATTCCATCAAGGCGGTTTCTTCACCGCAAATATAAGCACCTGCCCCAAGATGCGAATACAATTCAAATTGAACACCTGAACTCAATATATTGTTGCCGATCAAACCTGCACTGCGCGCTTCTTCTAACGCGGCTTCAAAACGTTCAAACGGTTCCCAATACTCACCGCGAATATAATTGTAAGCAACCGTCACCCCCATGGCATAAGCGGCGATAGCCATCCCTTCAATTAACTGGTGTGGATTAAAGCGCAAAATATCGCGATCTTTGCACGTACCTGGTTCGCCTTCATCTGAATTGCAAAGAATATATTTTTGTCCCGGTAAATCGTGACGAATAAAACTCCACTTCAAACCAGTTGGAAATCCTGCGCCACCGCGACCGCGTAAAGCAGAGGCCTTCACCGCTTCCACGACTTTTTCAGGCGGCGTTTTTTCACGTAAGATTTTTTTCCACTGCTCATAACCGCCAGCACTCAGGTACGTTGCTAACGTCCATGGCTTATCGAGATGCAGCGTTCGGAAACAAACGTCATTTGCCATCAGTCAACCGCCTTTGAACCATATTTATCATTATTCACCATGCTCAGTATGACACCGGAGAACATTCGTCAAACTGCGTCATGCCAGCGAAAGCTGGCATCCAGAATAAACCTGAGAAAAGCCTGGATGCCAGCTTTCGCTGGCATGACACAGTTTCATAAACACCCTCGATACCGCTGACAAACATTACGTTAACTAGACAATGCATTTATTATCTCATCCATCTTTTCTGGCGTGAGGTTTACGTGATACTGTTTACCAATATTGCAAACGGGTGCTGCAACACAAGCCCCTAAACATTCCACTTCTTTTAAGGTAAAGCTGCCATCTTTCGTTGTTTCATTTACATCGATGCCTAAACGCTTTTTAAGATGCGCTAAGATTTTATCAGAGCCATTTAAGCAACAAGAAATATTGGTGCAAAGATTGATAACGTGTTTGCCCACTGGATCGAGCGAATACATGGTATAAAAGGTCGCAACTTCATATACGGCAATCTTGGGTAATTCTAAATAGGCAGCAACGGCATCCATCAACGCAAGTGTGAGAAACCCTTGATTTTCTTCTTGAACAAGACGCAATGCTTCAAACACACCAGAGCGTTTTTTATCGGGTGGGTAGCGAAGCAGCCATTGATCAAGTTTATCGCGCACCGCTTGCGATAAAGTGGTTATTTCATTTTCGCTCATCATCGATCAATCTCGCCAAACACAATATCTAAACTGGATAGCACAGACACCACATCAGCAATCATGTGGCCGCGTATCATTTCATTTAATCCGGCTAAATGCGGGAATCCCGCTGCACGGATTTTTAATCGGTACGGTTTATTCGCACCATCTGAAATCAAATAGACGCCAAACTCACCTTTAGGATGTTCAACAGCGGCATAAGCTTCACCTTCTGGCACCACATAACCTTCCGTCATGTTTTTAAAATGGTGAATTAAGGCTTCCATACTGATTTTCATTTCTTCGCGTGAGGGCGGCGCTATTTTGTAATCATCAATCATGACAGGGCCAGGATTTTTACGCAGCCATTCTACACATTGACGAATAATATGATTTGATTGACGCATTTCATTCATACGCACCAGATAACGATCGTAACAATCACCATTCACACCGACGGGTATCATGAAATCTAATTTGTCATAGACTGCATACGGTTGTTTCCTACGTAAATCCCACGCCACA
>Ga0155585_1043_pt1 | contig 25963 bp, 21 predicted proteins | sample RifCSPhighO2_12_FD_107242 | JGI IMG/M metagenome (GOLD analysis project Ga0155585, IMG submission 107242) | Gammaproteobacteria bacterium RIFCSPHIGHO2_12_FULL_43_28 | reverse complement strand
CGGTTTTTCTCAATCAAAACGTTTGAAATTCTTGCAATCTGAGCGTTATCACTTCACATCTTGAAGTGTAATGGGTATAGTTTCTTTTTCATTTAGCTTTTGAAGTATGTTAAAAAAATCTGGGTAAATTTTCGTTATTTTTTTATCATCAGCAATAATCATCTCAGGCACTTTCAGCCCGATCATGGAAAGTGCCATTGCAATGCGATGATTATGATGTGTGCTTACGATGCAACCTTTCATATTGCCCGGCAAAACTTCTATAAAATTATTACCTAAGTCAATATGCAGTCCCAATTTAGTTAATTCTGCTTTAATCGCGATGAGAAGATTCGTTTCTTTTTCTTTAAGCGGACAGGTGAAGGTAATTTTCGACGCTGATTTTGCAAATGGCGCGATGGCAAGAAGGGCAGGTAGTGTTGATGAAAAATAAGAAAGTTGCAGCTCAATACCGCGTAATTCGCTTGTGCCTTGTACCGTGATACCATTTGCGGTTTCATGCACGTGACAACCCATTTGTTCTAGCCACGATAAAAAGATCGCTTGTTTTTGCCGTGATTGCGCGCGCTTGCCATTTTTTATGCTGATCTCTCCGTTGGTGATGGCTGCCGCGGCAAAATAATAGGCTGCGAGTGTAAGATCAGGTTCAATTTCGTAATCTCTCGCTTGATAACGCTGCGGTGTTGGCACCATAAATTGACCCTGGTGTATACGGTGTATCATGACACCAAAATCTGATAGGAGATTACACGTGAGATTAATATCTGGTTGGTCAAGTAAATTTGGCATGGTGAAGGTAAACGGTGATCGTGCATAAGGCGCTAGCAGAATAAGCCCAGAAATAAAATGATGCTGTTCAGCTTGATCCAGATTAATTTCACCACCTTCCAATGAGTCGGCGCCAATCATGGTGAAGGGAAGCTTGCGCGCATCAGATGGAATGAGTTGCATGCCCTGTCGATACAGAATATGCAGTAGTTGCGATAAAGATTGTTTGCGTAAGGAAGCTGGCCCATCGAGATAATAGACGCCGGGTGTCGCAGCACAGGCAGTTAGCAAAAAGCGCGCAACTGCTTTTGAATGATCACACCAAAGTGTTGCCTGACGTTTGGGGAATTTACCACCGCCGCCTGCAATAATACAAGATTTCGCCTCTTCATCGAGTTGTGCGACAATGCCAAGTTGATGTAGTGCATTGACGAGTGCGCGTATGGCGCTATTAACATAGATGCCGCTTATTTCAGAGACGCCCTCAGCAAGTGCTGCTAATAAAATGGCGCGAAGACTAATTGTTTTTGAGCCTGGAACGGTAATGCTTGCTTTAATGGGCCCATTAACAGGATTGATAATTTGTTGCATATGGTCATCCTTGTCCAATGAAGTGAAACTGACGTATACGTTCGGTTAACACTGACTATGTATAAGATGCTTGATTTTTGCTTTCGAGTCAAAATGAACCGAGCGCATAAGTTCAGTTAACCCGTTCGCGCTGAGGAGGCGCGCTCTTTGCGCCGTCTCGAAGCGTGAACGAACCCCCTAAAGCCGCGTGCTCGACACGCTCCTTGTGGCGAACGGTAACGGGTTAACCGAACACTTACAACCGAGCGAATTAACTTTATGAATACGTTACTCCCAGAAATCGCTGACATTGAAGCCTTGTTTTTGAGTGGCAAGGTAGCAGAGGCAAAAGGCGCATGCCTTGCGTTAATCGAAAATAATCCACATGAAATCAACGCATTACATTTAATGGGGCTGATGGTTGCGGAAGAAGGCGATTGGCAGTCAGCAACCGCTTATTTAAGGAAAGCAAATCGTATTGAGCGAGACAATCCTATGCTCGCCTTGCATCTTGCCAGTGCATTAAAAGCAACGGGAGCGTTGGCTGCCGCGAAAGCTATTCTTACAGAAGTGATTGACGCTAATCCGCATTTTGCGCCAGCTTATAATAATCTAGGCGCTATTTATTTTAGTGAGCAACAATGGAATGATGCCGTTGCAGCCTATCATGCCGCCATTGATGAGCGGCCAGATTATCTCGATGCCTATTATAATTTAGGATTAGCGTTGACTAAATTAGGTCGTCATGAAGAGGCGCTTAATGTGTATCAAGCGTTACTTCAAATAGCCGGCGAACACGTGGGCGCGTCATTTCAGATAGCATGCCTTCTAATGCTACAAAAAAAAATAGAGGAAGCGTTACAATCTTTTTTACAACTCGAAACCCAATACCCATTTCATTTTGAGACACAAACAAACCTGGCTACTTGTTATCTTTATTTAGGACAATTTTCAGAAGCAAAGTTACATTATTTAAAAGCTAATGAAATTAATTCAGCGGATGAGCAGGTTGCTTATAATTTGGGTGTCATGAATATGCAGCAGGGCTTGCTTGATGAAGCTATTTCCTTTTATTTGCAAGTATTGAAAATAAATCCGTATGCGTTTGCAGCGCACAATAATTTAGGCGTCGCTTATCTTGCAAAAAGAAATACGGCAGCCGCTTTAATGCATTTTTGTGCTGCATCGAAACTTGAACCAGCCAATGAAGCGCTTTCACACGTGATTGCCATGCTAAGCGCAAAGAAAGGGTTGGCTTTCGCGCCGATAGGCTATGTGCGTTCATTGTTTGATTCCTATGCGGGCCATTATGATGCGCATCTTCAATCGGTCTTAAATTATAATGTGCCAAATTTAATTTTCGCAGCGCTTAATCCTTTTCTGACTGATGAGCGTTTACTCGTACTTGATCTTGGTTGTGGAACAGGATTATGTGGTGAACGGTTGAAATCAATATCACACAAGCTGGTTGGTGTTGATGTCGCTGAAAAAATGTTAGCTGTTGCAAGGCAAAAATTAATTTATGATGAGCTTATCCTTGCCGATATTACCGAATTTTTGTCTGATCAATCAGCTTCGTACGATCTCATTGTGGCGGGAGATGTGTTGGTTTACGTGGGAGATCTTTCCGCTATTTTTGCCGCGGTAGCTCGCACGTTAAAACCTCATGGTTATTTTGTGTTGACCACTGAACAAAGTGTGATGGAAGATTATTATTTGGGTCCGACCGGCCGCTTTGCCCATCAAAAAACGTATATTGATCGATTGGCAGATAAAAACCGGTTTGAGGTTCTTCAGTACCATGTTGCACCGCTGCGTAAAGAGCGGGATGAACCTTTAATGGGCCAGATCTATGTTTTGCAAAAACGAAGTCTACTGGCGTCCGGCTAGCGCTCCCTGATTGGGTGTGGTAAATTTTTATCTATCGAGTAAAGGGATTGCCATGAAACGTTGTCTATTAGGGTTCGTGATTTTCTTGTCCTTGCTGATGGCTGGTTGTGTGACCTATCACCCAAAAGCTGAATATAGAAATTTGACCCAGGAAACATGGATGCGACATATTGAGACCAATCCTGATATATGGATGAGAAAGGCCGATGTCTGGTTTTTAAATGGTAGGGCAACGGAAGCTGAACTGCATAACCTACGTGCGCCGCGGTCTGTCTCAGTCAGTTTAATGAATGTGAACGTCGATGATTTTACCAGTATTAAAGTCAATGGTAATTTTCAGGTTCAAATCTATGGGTCGAACGCCGAACATAACAGTTTAAATATTTATGGATCGAATGCGGCCATCAGAAGCATCGGTGTTTCAGTGCGAAACCATACGCTTTATCTTGAGCAGGGCAAGGTGGCGCCAGAGAGTGGGCGTTATGCGGTGGTGAGAATTGGTGTCAGACGGCTAAATTCACTGACGCAAATGGGTTGCGGTTCTATTGAAGCAGTTTTAATTAATAGTAAACATTTTACCATGACAGAAACGGCTGGGGCGAGTGGCCCTGTGTTTGTTGCCGGTCATCTCAATTTAGTGCGCGTTACACACGAAGGGGTTGGCACTATCAATGTCATTGGTGTTGATTCAACGCATACCGCTATTTATTCGAGAGGCGCAGGCGCAATTAATTTATGCGGCAAAATCGGCGTTAAGACAATTTATCACACGGGCAGTGCTAACATTAATCTCATTGGTGCTAATAGCCAATCACTTGAAATTTGCGCGTACGGAAGTGGAAAAATCGGTATTAAAGGCCGTGTCGGTTTAACTAAAGTGGATGCGGGAGGTAAAGTGCGTGTTTATGTTGATAGTGTGATATCGCATAAGCTCAATGTCACCCTAAAAGATGATGCTTGTGTCGGTCTTTTGGGATGTGCTGATGATTTAACAATATATACCCGAGATGACACGCGCTTTTTTGGACGCTTTTTGTGCACACGCAATGCTTATGTGAAGGCAGCCGATCGATCACAAGTGAATGTGACGGCGTCAGATAAATTTTTCGCCCATGCTTACGCGGCGAGCACCGTTTATTTCTATGGTCCGCGAAGTATTATGTCAGCATTCACGAGTAGTTACGGTCGAGTCATGTATATCATGAATGCTGATTTTCGTATGTGTTTTCCTGCTGGTGTCCGTTAGTTAGGCCCAGTAAAGCATGGAGTCAAATGCGCTGCTGAGTTGCCCTGATAATAGACGGAAAATGTTGTTTGAGCCGCCGTATTCTTTGTATTCGGTCGTATCAAATTCTTTTTTAGTCGCATCCATCAAATTACCTAGATGATCGACAAGACCTAAGGTCAATGCCGTTTCACCTGACCAAAAATCACCCGTAAAAAGTTTACTGGGATCGCCACGTAGTTTGCCTTTTCGCCCGGCAAGCACGGCTTGTTCGAAGTTTTTGTGCACTTCAGCAATAACGCTTTTTATCTTTTGTATGTCTTCTGGGGTTTCAGGCAAGAAAGGATCTAGTCTGTCTTTATTTGTTCCAGCGGTGTAGACGCGCCTTGTAACACCTAATTTTTTAATAATATCAGTGAATCCAAAACTCTTGACGATGACACCAATCGAGCCTGTGATGGTATTTGGATTAACATAAATTTGATCGCCAGCAACGGCCACATAATAAGCACCAGAGGTGAGCATATCTTCACCGACAATAATCACTTTTTTGTGATATTCCTTTTTATAAGCAAGAATCGCATCATGAATAATGGCCGCTTGCACCGGTGTTCCACCGGGTGAATTAATATCTAATACAACGCCTGCTGCGTTCTTATCAGAAAAAGCATCGTGTAAAATAGGAACAAGTTCGCTTGATGAAAAATCATTACCTGGTGCAATCATGCCATCCAAACGGATTAATGAAACATACTTTCCACCGAGCCCCGTGGTTGGTAATGAGGAGCTAAAATGACTAAGCATCGCAAGTGTGATATAGGCAATTAATGCGAACCACAAAATGAAGCGAATATTTCTCCAACGACGATCTGCTCTTTTTTCTTTCAATAAATCACTTATGAGTGCAGAAGAGATCTGTTGGTTAGTCGTTTCTTGCATATATTTTTATTCCTATTGTTTGCATCATGAGAAAGTGTCGCTATAATTCGCCAATAATTTTAACTCTATGTATTGGTCCGTATCCTCACGGAAGGAGATAGTGTGCGAAGTCTACAATCTACCTTGTTTGCTTTATTAGTCGCAAGTAGTACTGCTTATGCTGACACGACATTAAATTTAACGTCTGGCGTGACGCCGATTAGCCATGATGTGTATGAATTGCACATGACTATTTTTTGGATTTGCGTTGTGATTGGATTGCTAGTGTTTGGTGTTATGTTTTATTCCATTATCAATCACCGCAAATCAAAAGGTGCCAAGCCCGCCGAATTTCACACCCATCCCTGGTTAGAAATTACCTGGACAATCGTTCCCGCTATTATTTTGGTGCTGATGGCCATTCCTGCGACAAAAGTATTATTCAACATGAATAATACAGAGAAAGAAGAAATTAATATCAAAATTACGGGGTATCAGTGGAAATGGCGTTACGAGTATCTTGAAGATGGCATTACTTTCTTCAGTAATTTATCAACCCCACAAGATCAGTTACATAATTTAGCGCCCAAGGGTAAATATTATCTGCGCGAAGTTGACCATCCTGTTGTTGTGCCCATCCATAAGAAAATTCGTTTGCTGATTACATCGAATGATGTTAATCACGCATGGTGGGTGCCTGATTTTGCGGTCAAACAAGATGCGATTGCAGGTTTTATCAACGAAGCATGGGTGAAGATTGATAAACCAGGTATTTACCGCGGTCAATGCGCAGAGCTTTGCGGTATTAACCACGCTTTTATGCCGATTGTGGTGATTGCAACCACCGAACAAGGTTATAAAGATTGGGTGGCAAAGCAGAAAGGGGAGGCAACCCAGGGTGATACTGAAGCCCTGAGGGCCTGGACCATGAAAGAATTAATGGATAATGGCGAAAAAGTGTATTCACGTGTTTGTGCTGCTTGTCATCAACCGGGCGGCGTCGGTTTGCCGCCAACGTTCCCGGCATTAAAAGGCAGTCAGATTGCAACCGGCCCTATTACTGATCACGTGAATATCGTCTTCAACGGTAAAACGGGCACGGCAATGCAAGCCTTTAAGTCACAATTATCGGATGTTGAGCTTGCTTCTATCATTACTTACGAACGAAATGCGTTTGGTAATAGCACGGGCACGTTGGTGCAGCCGATAGCGATCAAGGCCTTGCGTGATGGTAAATCCATGGAAGAAGCGTTAGCCACGAAGCCTGGTGCGATGCCAGCTGCCGCAGCCAAAGCGGCGGCTCCTGCAAGTGATGCGCCATCCGCTGATGCAACACCAGCAGCGGCGGCTGAAACGCAAGCGGCAACTGTACAGCCTGTGGGCGCGTTGGTCAAAACAGCAACGTCCACGACGACGCACGAAATCCCAGCAACAACCGAAGGGGCTGCGAGCGGCGGTGTCACTACCATTACAACAACGACAACCATTCATCACGCGCCAGCAGCGTTGCAAAAGGCAGTGGAACCTGCTAAAGCAGAGCCTGTGAGTACCGATAAACTGACGAGCGACTTGAAGTCTGCCATGGAACGCGGTGAAAAGGTTTACACCTCAACCTGCGCTGTTTGCCATCAGCCAACAGGAACGGGCATGCCGCCTGTCTTCCCGGCACTTAAAGGAAGTCAGATTGCAACGGGTCCGCTCGAAGCACATATTGACCGTGTTTTAAATGGCAAGGTCGGTACAGCGATGATGGCATTCAAAGACCAGCTGAATGATCAAGATCTTGCAGATGTTATCACCTATGAGCGTAACGCTTGGGGCAATAACACGGGGACAATGGTCTCTCTGGATCAAATCAAAGCGGCACGTCAAAAACCATCAACCCCTTAATTGACCGGGAGATAAATCATGAGCCACGAACAACATCTTACCCCTAGCCATGATCATGGTCACAGCCACTCTCACGGCCACGATCATCATGATGAGCCAACCCATCACTCAATGAAAAATGGTATTTTGCCATGGATGAAAGGTTGGATAACCACGACCAATCATAAAGACATTGGTACGCTTTACCTTTTCTTTAGCTTGATTATGCTTTTTTACGGCGGTGCGCTGGCGCTTTTAATCCGCTTACAATTGTTCCAACCGGGTGCGCGTTTCTTCAATCCAGATTTTTATAATGAATTGGTGACAATACACGGATTGGTGATGGTGTTCGGTGTCATTATGCCCGCCTTTGTTGGTTTGGCTAACTGGATGATCCCGATGATGATTGGCGCACCGGATATGGCGCTGCCACGACTCAACAACTGGAGCTTCTGGTTATTACCATTTGCCTTTTCACTATTAATTATTTCATTACTGGTGCCAGGCTCAGGTCCCAATTTCGGATGGACGCTATACGCGCCTTTATCGACGACTTACGGGCCACCGAGTACGGATTACCTCATTGTGGCTATTCATATGATGGGGATTTCATCCGTCTTGGGTGCGATCAATATTATCGCGACAATTACCAACTTGCGCGCACCTGGCATGACCTGGATGATGATGCCGCTATTTGTGTGGACGTGGTTTATCACCGCGTTCTTATTAATTGGCGCAATGCCCGTTTTAGCCGGTGTGGTGACCATGGTATTGTTTGATCGTCATTTCGGCACCAGTTTCTTTAATGCAGCCGGTGGCGGTGACCCAGTGATGTATCAGCATTTATTCTGGTTTTTTGGCCATCCAGAAGTGTACATCATGATTTTGCCTGCCTTTGGTATTATTTCTGAAGTCATTCCAACGTTCTCACGCAAAAAATTATTCGGCCATGAATTTATGGTTGGCGCCGTAGCAGCGATTGCGATCTTGTCATACGTTGTTTGGGGACATCATATGTTCACTGCAGGGATGGCTGTTGGAACGCAGCTATACTTTATGTATGCAACCATGTTAATTGCCGTACCAACCGGTATTAAAGTGTTTAACTGGGTTGGCACCATGTGGCGGGGCTCGTTAACCTTTGAAACGCCCATGTTATTTGCTATCGCGTTTGTTATTTTATTCACGATTGGTGGATTCTCTGGCTTGATGCTCGCGATTGCGCCGGCCGATTATCAATATCAGGATACCTATTTTGTCGTCGCGCATTTCCACTATGTTTTAGTTGCTGGCGCGCTGCTTTCCATTTTCTGCGCTGTTTATTACTGGCTGCCGAAGTGGACTGGCCGTTACTATAATGAAACGCTTGGTAAATGGCATTTCTGGCTAACCGTCATCTCGCTCAATCTCACCTTTTTCCCTATGCACTTTTTGGGATTAGCTGGTATGCCGAGACGAATTACAGATTACGCGTTGCAATATGCTGAGTTCAATATGCTCGCTTCCATTGGCGCGTTTGTGCTAGGGTTTTCGCAATTTATCTTCTTGTACAATCTACTGACGACCGTCTTTGGCAAGAAGAACCAAAAAGCGGATGATCGAGTGTGGGAAGGGTCACATGGTTTGGAGTGGACCTTAGCGTCCCCCGCGCCATACCATAGTTTTACGAGCCCGCCGGCGATCACCATGACAAAACATGAAGTAGAAGAAAAATTCGAGGAGTAATTAAATGACTGACAAGAAATCAAACCGCAAGATTGTTATTATTGGTGGCCTTGTTGCCGCCGGGATGTTTGGTTTCTGCTTTGCCATGGTTCCGCTCTACAGCGTGTTATGCAAAAAGATTGGGCTAAATACCTCCGTTGCGGGTTCTCAATTGATTACACGGGCGGAGGCAAACGCGATTAGTCAATCTACTGATATGTCGCGAGAAATTACGGTGCAGTTTACCGCGACTAATCACATGGGGATGCCCTGGGAATTTTATCCGCGCACCAAGTCTGTTACCGTTCACCCGGGTGAAAAAACAAAAGTCTATTTTTATGCAAACAATCCGACCGAGAATGACATGACGGCACAAGCCATTCCTGCCATGACACCTACTGATGCCATTGGTCATTTCCATAAAATAGAATGTTTTTGTTTCAATCAGCAAACGCTAAAAGCGGGTGAGAAGCGGGAAATGGGTCTCGTTTTCCAGATTGATAAAGATGTTTCGAAAGATGTTCACGTCATCACATTAGCGTACACACTTTTTGATGTCACCCCAAAAAAGAGTACAAGGAAGGGATAAATGGAAATGATTAAGCAAGCGCCCAAGAAATATAATCCAGTTAACTATTATTTTATTGCTGATCCTTCTTATTGGCCCATCATGGGCTCGATAGGGATATTTTGTACCGTGTTTGGTCTCGTGCAAGTGTTGCATGGTGGTGTATTTGGTCCTTATCTCATGTTAATCGGGGTCGCCGTATTGCTTGCAACCATGTTTGGTTGGTTTGGTGCAGTGATTAATGAAAGCTTAAAAGGGTTGCACAGTCACCAAATGGATAGGACGTATCGCTGGGGAATGTTTTGGTTTATTGTGTCAGAAATTGCATTATTTACCGTATTTTTCTTAGCACTTTTTTACACGCGAATTTTCACCGTGCCAACTTTGGGTGGTACATCGTTTGAATTTGCGAAAGCATTAATGATGACGAAAGGTGAGTCAACGCATCATTATTTGTGGCCGCAGTTTCAGGCAATTTGGCCTCTATTAAAGAACCCAAGTCCCACCTTATTCAGCGGGCCAGAAGCTGTCATTTATACGTGGCAAATTCCCGCGCTCAATACACTCTTATTATTAAGTAGTGCTGTCACTGTCACGTGGGCGCATTGGGGATTAAAAAATGGAAATCGTAAGCAACTTATTATCGGTTTAATGCTGACTATTCTTCTCGGTTGCATCTTTGAAGGATTTCAAGCACACGAATATATCGAAGCTTATACAGAATTAAACCTCACCTTAGCGAGTGGTATTTACGGAACGACATTTTTCACCTTGACTGGGTTGCATGCGATGCATGTGTCAATTGGTATTATCATGTTGACCATCATTTTAATACGCTGTTTGAAAGGCCATTTCTTGCCTGAACATCATTTTGCCTTCGAAGCGGTTTCCTGGTATTGGCACTTTGTTGATGTGGTTTGGCTGTTTCTATTTGTGTTTGTTTACTGGTTTTGATCACAATGCCCATGCTCATCAACGCTGCACAGTTAGATAAGCTTCGAAAAAATCCGAAGAATGTCACGATATTAGAGGCGAGTTGGCATTTTCCAACGGAAGGCCGTGATGCAAAAGCAGAATTTTTGCAAAATCATATTGCGGGTTCACGCTTTCTTGATTTAAGTGCATTCCATGATAGCGAAAGCCCTTTGCCCAACATGTTGACGCGGGATGAAGCACTTATCAGTGAACGTTTAGGTGAACTTGGTATTACAAACGAGCATAAAATTATTTTTTATGATCGAAGTGAGCATCATACTAGCTGCCGAGCGCTTTGGATGTTAAAAGTATTTGGTCATCATCCTGGGCAATTGTATTTGCTGGATGGCAGCTATGCGTCATGGGAACGTTACGGTGGAAAGATTGAATCAGGTGAAGCGCAAAAGGTAACGCCGAAAAATTATTCTGTCAATTATGAAGCGCGTTTCATTCGTTCGCTCGTGCAAATGAAAGCGAATTTGCATCATCCAACAGAACAGGTGATTGATATGCGGCATCCTGTTCGTTTTGCGGGCGGCCTTGAACCTAGGGCGGGCGTAAGAAAAGGCCATATTCCTGGCAGCTTTTCATTTCCTTATTTTTCCCTGTTTGAACCAAACGGACATTTTAAATCATTAAGTAAAATCCAGAATCAGCTCGAAGGAATTGGTGTGCAATTGGGTTATCCCGTTATTACGACCTGTGGTTCAGGCATGTCTGCAGCCGTATTGAATTTTATTTTAGATTTGTTAAATCACGATCAGCACTCGCTGTATGATGGCGCGTGGACTGAGTGGGGTGCTGAAAGCTTGTTTCATGGGGAGGAAGGTCTTTCCGAGCGCCCAGTGAAAACGTGTCTCGAGTAATATCATTTGACGCCAGCTTCTGTCATGCCAGCACGCTTTTAGCTGGCATCCAGGGTTTTTGCAAATTCCAATCCGGAGTTCGCGTTATTCAGAAAAACCTCTGTACATGACAAAAAATACATACTGGCCATTCACCCTTCGAGACGGCGCAAAAAACGCGCCTCCTCAGGGCGAACGGCCAGTTAATGGGCATATTTAGAACCCGTTCGTGCTGAGGAGGCGCGTTTTTTGCGACGATGGGTCTCCTGGGTATGGCAGAGCAAACAGGTAAAAAAATATTGACGACGCGCCCTAGTAAAATTAATTAGGGATTTAATCAAGCTGAATTTCCCTTGCTGCGTGATAACACTAAGTTAACATTATCACTCATCATCGTTCTAACATAAAAATCCACTTTTGAAGCCGCAGTAGGTGACTTTCTTATCTTCTAGCTTGCACTTTTTATTGAGAGGAGTGTTTATCTTGCTATTAGTTTCTGACTTCTTAACTGGCATTGATGCAGATTGATTGCTTTTAGTAGTCGTTGTTTTATTGATTAGTAAACCACTTTTAAATCCAAAAATACTATTAGTAAGCGATTGGCTGTTAGATATCGGTTGTTTGTTTGGTGCTCTATCTTTAATTGGCATTTTGAAGTGATTCGTCTTGACATCGACAGTAGCAAGTATTTCATTGTTAGCGATGTGATACATGACCGCTTTGATGTTGTTATATGACAGGCGATTTGTATTAATCAACGAATCATTAATATAAACAGACAAGTCTTGTGCTTTGTCAATGTGTATATTGATAATACCAACAAGATTGCTTTCAATGACATGTATTGAAGCTGAAGAAATAATTTGGATGAAAGGTGGATTTTTGACAATTTGTTCGTGTTCGTTATCAATGAAAGTATGTTCGTAACATATTGTGAGGCATATATTCACACTTTGATTATTGATCAAAATTTTCTTTACTGGGTCGTCATCACCAATATGATATATGGTTTTATCAATTAAATCATAAGGTAGTTTGCCTCGCTCCTGATAAGGAAACGCTTTTTTGTGTTTTAGCTTGCTATTACCCGATAACAGATATGCGCTATTTTGTAAATAATGCTGCCGCATTTTTTCAGGTAATTCGCGCGCACGGTGGTATTCATGTAAAAACTCAAGATCAAATCGACGGGATTTTTTGGAGAGCGCATCAGTATAACATTTTAGTAATTTAGTTTTTTTCTTGTTTTCTATTGAAGTGCCTGTTTCTTGAATCGCATCGTACGCAGAAAAACTGCCTGGGACAAGAATCATATTTTTATATTGTTTGATAGCTTCTTGTAAATTGCCTAGGCATTTTTTCTTTAGAGCATTAGTATGGCCTGAGGTGTTAATGCATATTCGTGTAAAACAACAAAAACAACCACGTCTTCGCCAAAAGCATCAATTCCGTCTTGATTAATTTGGGCTAGCTGCTTAATTAAACAACTGGTCAATTCAATAGAGTTGCATTTTCCTGATGGTTTATAAAACGCTACACCCGCAATGTACAATTTCATTAATGTCTACTCCTTTCTGTTTTAGATCTCGTTTTGTTAAGCTAATAAGTATTTTATTAAATTGTTGTTATTGTTTATTATAGTTATATGCTGAGTTAGGTGAATTATCGCGATTATTTTAATGATGCTATTTTAGCGATGATTTATTAAGCTAATCTTAAAATGCACACTGATGACCGTAGCTAACTGCTTGATTTTATCATTTGCCTGCAAATAAAAGTGCAATACCAAAACCAATCAGTGCAACACCGAGTAGTTTGGAAATGTATTTTTCAATGCGATTAAGTAGACGCAAGATGTGTGGGTGAGAAAGTAATAATACTAATCCAGAGAACCAGCCAAGAATGATTAGCATCATTTCAATGGCATACAGTGATTCTAAAAAACGCGGTGTGTTTGGGCTGATAATAACAGTAAACAAAGCGAGAAAGAATAGCGTTGCTTTGGGATTGAAGATGTTACAGAAAAATCCTTGGCGTAATGCAACGACATCCGTCATCGTTATATTAATTTTTTGAGCGTGTGCCGCATCGTTTGTTACGTGCTGCTGCGACAGTAATGAGGTAATGCCAAGATAAAGTAAGTACGTAGCGCCAACGTATTTGATGATGGTGAATGCGATCAGTGAGTTTGAGATAACAAGCGCAAGTCCCATGAGACAATACGTAATATGAATGGCGCAGGCGCTTGCGATGCCGAGTGCTGTAAACATGCCGGCGCGACGTGAATGTAAAATTGTATTTTTAGTAACGAGGGCAAAATCCGGCCCCGGTAACATCGCGGAAAGCAAAACAAGTATACCGATAGTAAAAAATTGTGTGAGCATGGTCTCCACCTCTTAGGTTCGAACTTCCCACGCTGCGCGCGCCGATTGTCCAGGACCATTATAAACTTTTATTGCAAGATTATAAATCGCGTGCGCTCGCATCTCTTCTTCATTCACCAACATGTTCTGTAAAAACCAGTGTGCTAATTCTTCGATGGTAATATTAGTTAGTGGTAAAAGTATGACATCTTCTTTGAGGAAAAATAATTTTTTATGATTATAATGTGCAACCCAGTAATCACCTTCTTCTGTGATTGGCATGTAAGGTGATTTGCTTGGCAGTAAAAAGTGCCGGTCTAATTTATCGCACAGGGTGATGAGTTTCTTTTTGTAATGGCGATAATCAAACGCTAAGCCATTTGGACCAATGCTTAAGAGAAAATCAGCGCTGACATAGTAATTATGACCATGCAGCTGCTCACGCTCGGTTGCTGAAAAAATAGTGAAATGACCCGCTGAAAAAGCGAGTTCTTCTTTATGAATTTCTAAATTCGCGACGCGCACCACATGTTTCCTCGATGTTGATCTCTGTACATGACAAAATTTAAAGTTGCCCGTTCATGCTTCGAGACGGCGCAAAAAGCGCGCCTCCTCAGCACGAACGGGTTCTATATATGCTCATTAACTGGCCGTTCGCCCTGAGGAGGCGCGCTTTTTGCGCCGTCTCGAAGGGTGATGGCTAGTATGTATTTTTTGTCATGTACAGAGTGTTGATTTATTGTACGACCTATTTTGTGGTCAATTATAGATCACGTCTGCGGTCGTGTAAATTAAATCCCGCCGATATTTTATTGGTCATGTTTTTACTTAACGCCATGATTTTAATCCGTTCTCCCATTTCTGTCGGGAAAGTCAGGGTTTTGATGGCTTGATGCAATCGAAAGGCATCCGTTTCGGAGCAAGTTTTTTCTTCCTCGGCAGCCAACTCCATGAGGCCGTTTTCGAGTAAGAAAGAAGCTTGTGTAGTATACCCATCCAGCGTTAATCCACTTCCTGTGGCGGATTCTGCGAGGAGTGTGAAATCAACATGGGCGGTTATATCTTGGCAGCCCGGGTTTAGCAGTGGGTTCGCCCCCAGTCTATGCTTGGTAAAGCAGGTGAGCGTGCCGTTGTTTCTTTCTGGGTGGTAGTACTCGCGCCTTCCATACCCGTAATCAGCAAAAAGAACGGAGCCTTGCGTTAGCGACTCACTGATTGCTTCAATGTATGCCATTAAATTCAAATTAATTTCTGAGGTGTAGCCGGGATAGAGTCTGCATTCATGGGTTATTTCAGCTGCTTTTTGCAGTAGTAAATCATTCTTTGTTTCATGCATTTTCCAGTGAAACCCATCCTGGTGCCAGGTTACGCCTACTTCTTTGCAACCTGTTTCGGTTACTTGAAATCGATGGACAGGGAGTGCGTCCAGGACTTCATTGGCAATGATGACACCCGTAAAATTGGACGGGAGATGCGCCAGCCATTCAATGCGGGAAATGAGTTTAGGTGCGGATGATTGCAAAAATACCCGTTGTTTTTCACGCAAAACCGGGCTTATTTCATAAATCAGGTAGCGCTCGGGTAAATTGCCTTCTGCTTCCAGTGCCTTTAATAAATCCAAGGCAAGACGGCCTGAGCCTGCGCCCAGTTCGAGAATCGCTTTTTGAGGTAGATCAGCTAAAGCCTGATTGATTGGCTTTGTGAGGCATTTTGCAAATAGCGGTGAGAGTTCTGGCGCTGTGGTGAAATCACCCTCCTTGCCGAGTCTAAAGGTGGGGGAGCAGTAATAGCCCCAGGTTGGATGATAAAGTAAAAGTGCCATAAAGCGTTCGAAAGAAATGACGCCAAAAGCCTTTGCGATTTCTTCTCGGATGTAGTCTACGAATGCGTTAGAAGATGCGGTCATATCTGTCTATAATATAGTGATGTACGTTTGGCCTATCAAGGAAAGATGCCATGCAAAAAAATCCTCTCACAGCAAAAGTGGCTTTAATCACAGGTGCTGCTCGGCGCATCGGAGCTGAAGTGGCTCGTACGCTGCATGAAGCAGGGATGCATATCGTGCTGCATTATAACTCATCCGAAGAAGATGCGTTGAAACTTTCTCTGGAGCTTAATCAAAAACGAGATCAATCGGCAGTTGCACTGCGAGCGAATTTGCAGGAGCCAGAAAGTGAATTAGAGTTGATTAAACAAACCGTTAGCGTTTGGAAACGGTTAGATGTGGTCGTCAATAATGCTTCCCGGTTCTATCAGACGAGCTTTGGCGAAGTGACTAATTACGCCTGGGACGATCTCTTGAGCAGTAATTTGAAATCGCCCTTTTTTTTGAGCCAGGCGGCGGCACCTCATCTTGCTGAGCAAAATGGATGTATTGTGAATATTACCGATATCCATGCCGAACGCCCCATGCATGATTATTCCGTGTATTGCATCTCAAAGGGCGGGCTCTTAGTGATGACGAAAGTACTGGCGAAGGAGTTGGGCCCCAAAATTCGTGTGAATGGTGTTGCTCCTGGTGCGATTCTATGGCCGGAAGGCAGTAATGAGTTATCTACTGAAGATAAGCAAAAAATCATTAAACGCACTGCACTTGCAAGACCCGGCCAGCCAAAGGATATTGCAAAAACAGTTCTATTTTTAGTCCGTGATGCAGAGTATATTACGGGCCAGGTGATCAGTGTCGATGGCGGCCGGATGTTATTCGGATAAGCAGAAGTGTTCTTTCTATGAGTTTTCTTCGTACAACCTTTGTAACAGCTTATCGTTCCAGATTGTATCCCAATTATTGGGATATCATCGCGCTTTTATTTGTTTTGTTTGTGATTACCTTATTTGCCTCAACGGCGCGTCAAATGGTAACGCCTTACCAAATTGGTGAAACCATTCCTATTAGCTTAAATGTCGCAGCCCTACCTTTTTATGCGGCAAGAACCGTTGTGCGTATGCTTATCGCCTTATTTTTCTCACTGTTATTTACGTTTATTTTCGGGACCTGGGCAGCAAAGAGCAAGCGCGCTGAGCAATTTATTATTCCAGTGATCGATGTTTTACAGTCAGTGCCTATTTTGGGATTTCAGTTTGTCGCGATCGCGCCTTTTATTGCACTATTTCCGAATAGCTTGCTTGGACCTGAATGCGCAACGATTTTTGTTATTTTTACCTCACAAGCCTGGAATATGGCGTTTGGATTTTATCAAACCGTGCGTTCTGTTCCGCTTGAAGTAAGGGAAGCAGCAAACATGCTGCATCTTTCCGTTTGGCAGCGATTCTGGCGGATTGAAGTGCCCTTCTCCATGCCAGGATTACTGTGGAATGCGATGGTATCCATGTCCGCTGGCTGGTTTTTTGTGGTGGCGGCTGAGGCGATTACCGTTTCAAATCAACAGATTTTATTGCCAGGCATTGGGTCGTATATTGCTGTTGCGATTAAAGCAGCGAATATGCACGCCATTGGTTATGCCATTTTAACCATGTTTATCGTGATCTTGATTTATGATCAATTGCTTTTCCGTCCGTTGGTTGCGTGGGCGGAGAAATTTAAGTCCGAGCAACTCACGACCGATAAAGTGGCTGAATCATGGGTGATTGATTTATTTCGACGTACGCGCTTGATGCGGGATGTCGGCGGGCGCCTGTCTCGTCTTTTTGATGCATTCGTTAATATTCGATTACTCAGTCCAATGGGATATCAGATTGCATCAGAGCAAGAGCGCAAAGTGAAGCAACGACGGTTGACGATTATTTGGGATATCGTGATTTTTGCGATTAGCGTGGGTGCATTTATCTTTCTTACTTACTACGTTGCGCGTTACATTTCGTTGAAAGAAGTATTGCACGTGTTTTTGCTTGGATTGGTCACCGCTTCTCGTGTCTTTATTTTGATAGCGATTGCCTCTTTAATCTGGGTACCTGTGGGAGTCTGGATTGGTCTGCGCCCATGGGCTGCGCAAATTGCCCAACCGATTGCGCAAATTCTCGCGGCTTTTCCGGCGAACCTTTTCTATCCTGTGGTTGTTATTTTTATCGTGAAGTATCACTTAAGTCCAAACCTGTGGCTGACACCGCTTATGATGCTGGGCGCGCAATGGTATATCTTGTTTAATGTGGTGGCGGGTGCTACCTTGCTGCCTAAGGACTTGTTGCAAGTTGCCGATAATTTGAATGTGAGAGGGTTTTTACGCTGGAGTAAATTGTTGCTGCCAGCTATTTTCCCTTATTATGTCACCGGTGCGATTACGGCTGGCGGCGGTGCCTGGAATGCAAGCATCGTTGCTGAAATTGCGAGTTGGGGAAATGATACGCTAGTTGCTACTGGCTTAGGAGCCTATATTACCGAATACACTAATGCAGGGGATTTTGTTCACTCTGCGTTGGGAATTGGAATGATGTGTCTTTTGGTGCTCGCGTTTAATCGCCTATTTTGGCGGCCGCTTTATGTTTATGCTGAAAATCGTTTTACGTTAGGGTAGCAATATGTTTGAGCCAATAATTGATATTGTGAACATACAGAAATCCTTTAAAAAAGGCGATCGCCAGGAATTATTGGTGCTCGATAATATCAATTTAAAAATTTACGAAGGCGAAATCGTCGCTATTCTTGGCAAGTCAGGTTCTGGTAAATCAACTTTATTGCGCATTATGGCGGGTCTAATTGCACCAAGCCGAGGAAAGTTGACTTATCGTAAGCAACCGGTTGCGGGTCCCGCACATGGTATTTCGATGGTGTTTCAAACCTTTGCTTTGCTGCCTTGGCTTACCGTGTTGCAAAACGTTGAGCTTGGTTTGGAAGCATTGGGTGTTGATCGAGAAGAACGTCGGGAACGCGCGCTAAAAGCAATTGATATGATTGGGCTTGATGGTTTTGAATCAGCGCTCCCTAAAGAATTATCGGGCGGCATGCGGCAGCGAGTTGGTTTCGCGAGAGCGCTTGTTGTCAATCCGGATGTTTTACTCATGGATGAGCCGTTTTCTGCATTAGATGTATTGACCGCTGATAATCTGAAAAGTGATTTAATTGATCTTTGGCAGAGTAAGCAAACGGGCATTAATTCAATTGTTTTTGTTACCCATAGCATTGAAGAAGCCGTGACTATCGCTGATCGAGTCATTATTTTTAATAGCAATCCTGGTTCCATACGTGCTGATTTGAAAATTACGTTACCCTTCCCGCGCAGTGATCTCGATCCGCGTTTTCGTAATCAAGTGGATCGTGTGTATACGCTAATGACCACGTTGCCGCAAGATGAGCGCATGCCAGAAGATAAGAAGCGGTATGAAGTGATTGACCTTGGTTATCGTTTACCAGATGCAAGTGTTTCTGAAGCGATTGGTTTGCTTGAATTATTAAATTCGCCAGAACACCAGGGAAAAATGGATTTACCCGATGTCGCTGAAACATTGATGCTTGATATTGATGATTTATTTCCGCTGACTGAATTGTTAGAAATTTTACGTTTTGCCGACGTTTCAAAGGGTGATATTACTATCACGAATGAAGGCCGCGTTTTTGCGGATGCTGATATGCTGCAACGCAAAAAAATATTTTCAGTGCATCTTAAAAAATATGTTCCACTCGCACGTTATATTTACGATCAACTGATTCGCCATCCAAGACAAAGAGCGCTCGAAGAAAATTATCTTTCCTTACTCGAAGATTATCTTTCTGAAAGCGAAGCAGAACGTGTGCTTAGAACAGTGATTGAATGGGGGCGTTATGCTGAATTATTTTCTTATGATTATAATTCCGGTGTATTAAGTCTTGAGAGTCCACACTAGTACATCGATTCACTGGGTTTTGGCCTGCTGGCATCCCATCTTGCATCGATCTTGAAAAGTTTCTCAATCAAAAAAGCTCGATGTACAGTAAAGTACACCCGCGCTTTTTTTCAATCGAAGCTTTCCAATATCTCGCAATCTGAGCGCCAGCAGGCCAAAACCCAGTGAATCGATGTACTAGGATGGATTGTTTTCGCCCGCGGGCAATGTGTTGTCGCAAACAGAAAATCCATACAGCTTCGCTAGCCTTTCCAGTGAATTAACCACAATTTCTGCTGAAAATAATAATCCATTCATATAAATCAGGTCTTCACTCGACGCCTTACTCATCTGCAATTTAAGATTCAGTTTAAGGATAGATAAGTCAGGCAACAGAATAACTTCTGTTTCACGATAGTTTTTATCAATCACTTGAATGAGATGATTGAGCGCTGTCATGATGGTTTCATTAAAAAGATTAATTTCCGGCAGTGTTAACCAACTATACTCGGTTTTTTTTATATGCATAAGCGCTGTGTGCATGAAAGTGATTGAACGTAGCAATTCACGTTCAGCATATAACGTCAGTGCGAATTTTTTAGGATCATATAAACTACCAAGCGGTTCCCGAATGGATTCTTTGGCGAGTTTACGTTGTTTTAATATCGACTGTACGATGAGTTCTTCAAATTCTTGATAGGCGAGTGTCGTCGCTTTTTCTCGCGTGGGTGTCATGACGGCGATATAATAATTGCGTAAGTGTTCGAGTGTGAGGGCTTGTTCGCGCCGCAAATGGGTGCGCGCGTGGATAGGTAAAAAGAATTGGGAGACAAGGGTTGCGATTAGTATGCCGGCACTGATTTCCAAAAAACGTTCTGCCGCAAACGCGATTGTCGGTGTTTGACCTAGCATGATGATAGCGGTGGTGACAGCGCCCAGTGTCCCCGCGTAAGTTAAGCTTTCTTGGCTCGTCGCAAGATAGCTAAAAATGAAGCTGGCAAAACCCAGGGTGATTGCAATCGTCATATTCGTGTGTCCAAACATAACGAGTGCAAAGGTTGCTCCCAGGCAGCCGCCGATGGTACCCAAAAATCGTAGATAGGCTTTTTGGATGACGCTGCCCACGTAAATTTGGGAGCACATGACAACCAAGATAGTGATGACTATCCACTGATCGGCGGGAAAGCCGACCAGTCGTGTCAGTAAGAAGCCTATCGTGACAGCAGCCGCCGTTTTGATGCTATGGATAACCCTTTCTATGTTGATCCATTTTCTCAGCATGAAGAATCTTTTGCGAGTTTAGCCATTCAGCGCCCCTGCGTATATTTTACCTATTTAGCCAGTTCACCATTAAGAGTAGCATATCATAACTTATTTACTTGCTCGTAGAACCGTATCTGTAATAGAATAGCGCCGTTGATGCGGGGTGGAGCAGTCTGGTAGCTCGTCGGGCTCATAACCCGAAGGTCGTAGGTTCAAATCCTGCCCCCGCTACCAAATAAAAAGTAGAAAACGGAAAGCCCCTTATGGGGTTTTTTAATTTGTAGGCAGAAAAAGTCCCTGAATGTGTTGGGTCATGCGATGAATAAAGTAGATCCTGTGTTGCACGAAAAGCTGGAAAAGTTAATTAGTGCAATGGGTTACGAGTTAATTGGTGGTGAAATGGTGCAGGAAGGGCGGCAGAAATGCTTCCGCATCTATATTGATAGTCCGAACGGGATTAATCTTGATGATTGCACCCGTGTCAGTCATCAAGTCAGTGCCATGTTGGATGTGGAAGCGTTAATACAGGGCGATTATTCACTGGAAATTTCATCGCCTGGCATTAATAGGCCACTCTTCCAGCTTGTGCATTACAAGAAAGCGGTTGGCGAGCAGGTGAAGATACGATTGCGTCTACCAATAGAAGGTCGGCGTCAGTATCAAGGGGAACTGCTAAGCATTGATGGTGAAGATATTTGTTTGTTGGTGGATAAGGCGCAAGAAATCAAGCTTCCATTTTCTGCCATTGAAAAAGCAAATATCATTGGAGATGTCGGTTTTCAGAAGACAGAAGGCAGGGGATAGACATCAAGCGATTAATATCAGGCGCTTCATTTCTGTCTTCCGTCTGCTCATATAAGAGGTCGTGCTATGAATAAAGAGATCTTATTAGTAGTAGAGGCTGTATCCAACGAAAAAGGTGTGGATAGAGACGTTATTTTTGAAGCGATCGAAGCAGCGTTAGAGATTGCGACGAAAAAGAAGGCTGACGATGAAATTGATGTCAAAGTCGAAATCGACAAAAAGACAGGCGATTACGCCACTACTCGTCGTTGGCGCGTGATTGATGACGCTAGCCCATCCGTTCTAGACGGCGGGGAAGACGATGATGGTAATGCCACGCTCAAATTAACTGAAGCGAAGAAGCGCGATTCCAAGATCCAGATTGGCGATTATATTTGTGAAACAATGGATTCCGTTGAGTTTGGTCGTATTGCTGCGCAGAAAGCAAAGCAAGTGATTATCCAGAAAGTACTGGAAGCCGAACGCGCGCAAATGGTCAATGCTTACAAAGAAAAAGTTGGGCAATTGATTAATGGTACGGTAAAACGAGTGACACGCGATTTCATCGCGCTCGATTTAGGTAGCAATGCGGAAGCCATTTTATCCCGCACCGAAATGATTCCGCATGAAGCAATGCGCGTCGGTGATCGTGTCCGTGCTTACTTATATGACATTCACGCAGAGGGTGCTAAAAGCCCTCAGATCCTGATTAGCCGTACCCGTTCTGAAATGTTGATTGAACTCTTCAAAATTGAAGTGCCGGAAATTGGCGAAGAATTAATTGAAGTGAGAGCCGCGGCGCGGGATCCGGGTTCACGGGCAAAAATCGCCGTGAAAACAAATGATGGCCGTATTGATCCGATCGGTGCGTGTGTTGGTATGCGTGGTTCACGCGTGCAAGCGGTTTCAGGTGAACTGGGCGGTGAGCGTATTGATATCGTTTTATGGGATGATAACCCGGCACAATTAGTCATTAATGCGATGGCGCCGGCAGAAGTCGCTTCTATTGTGGTGGATGAAGATACCCATACGATGGATATTGCTGTAAAAGCAGAGCAATTATCACAGGCCATTGGCCGCCATGGTCAAAATGTTAAATTAGCGAGTGATTTGACCGGCTGGACGTTGAATGTCATGACTGAAGAAGAAGCCGAAGCTAAATCAGTCGAGGAAGGCGAAAAGCTTTTAATGCTATTCCAGGATAAATTGGCGATCGAGCCGCAAATAGCAGAAATTCTCGTCAACGAAGGATTTTCATCGTTAGAAGAAGTTGCTTACGTGCCAGTGCAGGAATTGCTGGAAATAGATGGCCTGAATCAGCAATTAGTGGATGCAATGCGGGAAAAGGCGAAAGCAGCGTTACTGACGAGAGCCATTGCAAAAGAGCAGGCGTTAGAAGTAGAGCCAGCTGACGATTTGATTGAAATGGAGGGGATGGACAAACATACTGCATATCTTTTAGCGAATCATGGGATAGTGACCCGTGAAAATTTGGCTGAACAGTCAGTTGATGATTTATTAGAAATTGGCGAAATAAACGAAGAAAAAGCTGCTAAGCTAATCATGACAGCCCGTAAAATTTGGTTCGATGATGTCACTGAGTAACGCACAGCGATTCTCGCTGACATTAGTAAAGCACGCTGAGAGGGGGATTGGATCGCGTGATAAAGAAAACAGCAAAAGATGCTAAAAAAGAAGGTGTTTCGGTAAAGCAATTCGCTGAAGAAATTGGCGTAAAGCCAGAGCGTTTGCTTGATCAATTTAAAGATGCTGGTGTTAAAATCAAAAACATCGATGGTATTGTCACGGAAGAAGAAAAGCAGCAATTATTGCTTTATCTCCAACAACATCACGGTGCAAAACAAGAGGCGGCGTCAGAAAAGATCATCGTGCGACGCGCAAAAACAAGCGCAATTAAAGTAGGTGGTGGCCATGGCGCCGCTAAAACCGTCAGCGTGCAAGTACGTAAAAAGCGCACGTATGTTAAACGCCTGTCTGATGAAGAAAATAACGAACAAATCGAAGCCGTTGCTGAGCCCGTTAGAACTCCCTCAGTAGAAGAAGCAATCGAGAAGAGCGCTATCTCTGCTACTGATAAAGCGGCGGAAGTATCATCCGACGTCATCGCGGCTGAAACAAGTGAAGGTGCTACTGTATCGGTGCCTGAGCTTGCAAAAAGCGGTGAAGCAGAAGTCATTGCGCCAGCTCAACTTGAGAAAAAAGTGGAAGAAGGGTCTGAGGAAAAACTAAAACTGGCAGCTGCAAAACGCAAAGAAAGGCATAAAACCGCTGATGAAGAAGAAGCGGAACTCGAACGACATCGCAAGAAAAAGAAAACACGCGATACGTCGTCTCGTGATGGCGAACGTAATTTTGAATCCCTGCTTGCACGTGGCGCAGATTTAAGCCGTGTGCTGAAAAATGATGAAGAAGAGTTAGCAGAAGCAGCCTTACGCCGCGCTGGTAAACATCGTCTTGGCAGCCATCCTAAAGTAAAGGTACAAGCCTTTACAAAACCAACCGCACCGATTATTCACGAAGTTGAGATCCCTGAAAATATTACGGTAGCTGAATTGGCGCAAGGGATGTCCGTCAAAGCGAATGAAGTCATCAAAAGCTTAATTAAAATGGGCGTGATGGCAACGATTAATCAATCCATCGATCAGGATACAGCCGTGCTGATCGTTGAAGAGCTTGGCCATAAAGCAAAATTAGTGAGCTCCAATGCTATCGAACACGATTTAATTAAAGAAACCGAAATCACGGGTGAAAGGCAAGGCCGTCCACCGGTGATTACCATTATGGGCCATGTTGATCACGGCAAAACAACCTTGCTCGATTATATTCGTACGACCAAAGTAGCCGCGTCTGAAGCAGGTGGTATTACCCAGCATATTGGTGCTTATCACGTGCGAACGCCTAAAGGGACGATTACCTTTTTAGATACGCCAGGTCACGCTGCATTTACTGCCATGCGTGCGCGTGGTGCGAAGCTTACCGATATCGTTGTCCTGGTCGTTGCAGCGGATGATGGTGTGATGCCGCAAACGGTTGAGGCGATAGAGCATGCGAAAGCCGCGAATGTACCGCTGATTGTTGCGGTGAATAAAATGGATAAGCCCGGTGCTGATCCTGATCGAGTGAAAACAGAATTGTCAAAACACGGATTGATCCCAGAAGAATGGGGCGGCGATACCATGTTTGTGCCTATCTCGGCAAAGATGGGGACGGGTGTGGATGAACTCCTTGATTCCGTTTTGGTCCAGTCTGAAATGTTGGAATTTAAAGCCGTTATTGATTGTCCTGCTCGCGGTGTTGTTATTGAATCGCGTTTAGATCGCGGACGTGGTGCGGTGATGAGTGTGTTGGTGCAGCAGGGTACCTTGCGTAAGGGTGATATTATCCTGGCAGGGTTTGAATACGGCCGCATCCGTGCCTTATTTGATGAAAACGGGCGACCTATTCAAAGTGCAGGCCCTTCGATTCCTGTTGAAGTCTTGGGATTATCAGGTGTGCCGCAAGCAGGTGATGATTTCATTATCGTGCCAACTGAAAAGCGCGCACGTGAAGTTGCCATGTTCCGCCAAGTGAAACACCGTGAAGAAAAGTTCATACGCCAGGCGCCTAAGCTTGAAGATTTAATGAAGCAGATCGAATCAGACAAAACCTTAACTACCTTGAATATCGTCTTAAAAGCTGACGTACAAGGTTCAATTGAAGCATTGCGACACGCATTGACCGAACTTTCTACGTCTGAAGTAAGAATTAATATTGTCTCCAGTGGGATTGGCGGAATTAATGAAAGCGATGTTAACCTCGCCATTGCATCTAATGCTGTCATTATTGCTTTCAACGTGCGTGCTAATACTGAAGCGCGCAAATTAATCGAAAGCAACAAGTTAGATATTCATTATTACAACATTATTTACGATGTTGTTGACCAAATGAAGAAAGCCATGAGCGGTGCGCTTGCTCCAGAAATTCATGAGCGTGTGGTTGGTCTTGCTGCAGTGCGCGAAGTATTCCGTTCTTCGAAAACCGGTGCAATCGCAGGTTGTATGGTAGTGGAAGGCTTCGTGAAGCGTAATTTCCCTATTCGCGTATTGCGCGATAACATTGTTGTATTTGAAGGTAACCTGGAATCATTGCGTCGATTTAAAGATGATGTTTCTGAAGTCAGAAACGGGATGGAATGCGGTATTTCGGTTAAAAATTATAATGACGTTAAGCCGGGCGATCAAATTGAAGTCTTTGAGCGTGTCGAAGTCAGACGAGAAATCTAGGTAACTCATGAGACGTAACTTTGATCGTACACAGCGGATTGCCGATCTTATTAAAAAAGCATTGGCAACTATCTTGTTAGAAGAGATGAGTGATGAACGGTTTCGCTTGGTGACTGTCACCGGCGCAGTCGTATCACGTGATTTGGCCTATGCAAAGATTTATGTCACTGTGTTAATGGATG